>Ga0307507_10001808_pt1 | contig 46936 bp, 16 predicted proteins | sample 7_EM_MG_FD_207223 | JGI IMG/M metagenome (GOLD analysis project Ga0307507, IMG submission 207223) | Populus trichocarpa ectomycorrhiza microbial communities from riparian zone in the Pacific Northwest, United States - 7_EM | ecosystem: Host-associated > Plants > Roots > Unclassified | place...
ATAAGAAATAAGAAATCCTAACGCCTATCCCTGTCCTTTTGTAATTTATTTCTATCCTTTTGCTTACTAATATCTCTTTACTAGGAGCCTAGTAGGAGTTACCTCCTTCTATAGATCCTGCTGTTATATTTCTCCCTTTGGTAGTACTAGATATGGTACATAATATATCCATTTACTATTTCTGTATTAAGGTCGTCTTTATTTATAGGATTAAATAGATCTCCCTATTTCTCCTTATTATAGGTATGTTTATCTTGCAATAATATATTAATTTAGGAATTAACTGGTTTATAAGGGGTTGGAGTAGTTAAAAGTAATATAAGGTTAGGTTTGTAGAGGTTAGGTTTATAAAGGTTAAGTTTATAGAGGTCGGGTTTATAGAGGTTAGGTTTAGAGGTAAAGGGTTAAAGGTAAGGTTAAGGTTATAGTAACGTTCTTAACAGAGACACAGAGCGTCAGTAGAGGGAGAGGTTCTTAGCTTACCAATTTTACTCAAGTCCTTATAAACGTTATTATTCTGCGTAATGGACACAACTTAGAGGATTAGACGGAGGGAGAGGTTCTTAGCTTGCTAATTCTGTACAAGTCCTTGGAAATCTTATGTAGCTTCTTTAACACTTACTAAAGGTATATACTAGCTTCCTCTAGGAGCCTTTAAAGTTACTTTACTAGTTTCCTCTAGCGCGTTCCTATAAAGGGGTAGGGATGCGATCCCAATATTTACAGTTCAGCCTCTTCTGGACAGATTCCTTGCTATTCTATGGTTAATAATTAACAACTACTGATCAGTGTTGGTATTACTAGGGATACCTACTAGTAGGCCAGAATCGTAGTTAAACAGTCTTTGCTGGTTAATACGATAATAGTTGATTAATTGTTGAAGCCATGCGAGGGAGAAGGGGCTTAAGGCCCCTTCGCTTCGCTTCGCTTCGCTTGGTGTGGCCTAGTGCCACACGTGACTATTCCGACAGTAATCTATACTATTATTGCAGTTGCTAGCTAGTTTTATCTAAAATAAGTTTTAGATCCTCTTTATCCTATCTTACTCCTTTATTAGGATTAGGTAACTAGGGAGCTAAATATAATTTTTATAAACTGTGTATATATAGCTTTCTAGAAAACCCTAAGCTAATCTTCTTATATCTATTAAGTCGTCCAGGTTGCCTAAAATATTACTTTTTTTATATTTTTCTTAAGAAGATTTTTTTTATTTATATCCCTTTTCTTTTACCCCCTTACTAACTTAAAAGCCCGTCTATACGTCGCGTTCTTATCGCGTCGCCCTTATCGCTTTATCCTTATTACCAATTGCCCTTATTTTTACCTACCGTTAACTTAATAAAGGCCTTTATTTTAACTGGTTAATTATTGCGTAGTAGAGGTAGTAGTTTTATAGGCAGTAGCCGTTCTGCGGGTAAGGCTCCTACTATCCCTAAAAGGCGCGCCCGTTAGTCTTCTTAAAGCTAAAAAAGAAAGTATTAAAAGATAAAGCCGGATAAAGCTCTGGCGGAGCCTTTTACCTATTATAAAGCTAAGTCTAACTCCGCGCCAGAGCCTATAGCAAGCTAGGCCTCTTAATGAAAGTGATTTAAAGTCTACGGCTAATAGTATAGGCGTTATAATAAGGTTGCAAGAAAGCGCGGAGGCTGTATAAAGAAGTTATATATATAGGAGAAAGAAAAGGGATATGCGATAGTTCACGAAGCTATAGACGTTTAATATTATTACTACTACTACTGCCTAGATTAGAAGAAGGGCCTAAAGTATAAGCCTCTTAGTAAGTCGCTCTGCTCTCTTATATAGATATTAGCTAATTTTAGGGTAGCGCTCGATGGTAATTTAATAGTATTAGGCCATTGGAAACAATCCTATTGCATTTATTACCACGGTAAAGCAATTCCTCCTAAAGGCGCGATTATAAATTCGTTAAGCAGTAGGATTATATTTAGAAGGCCTAGTTTAAAGCTTTTAAGCTTTTACTAACTCAATGGCTTATATGCTGTTATATTGCATTTTACTAAATTAAAAACACCTACTTTATTAAATTAATTTAGCATCTAAATAAAAGCCTTGCTAAATTACTTTCTATACAAAATATAGTACGCAAATAGGTAATAGGAGAGTTTAAAAAAATAAAAGAGACAACTACGGAAGGACTTATACTAAGCTTAATTAAGTGTCTATTTATCCTTTAACTTATAGACGTCACTAAATTACTATACTATTATCGTAATAGTTGCCCATTATATTAATTGCAACGGAGTACGCTAGGTAAAGCTTCTTAGATCATAATAGCTGGAGGGAGAGCATAGTGGCACTAATATAGCCTAGATTGTTCTTAATGTAATTAATAAGTATAAAATTAGCAGTTATCTTAGGTATTTTGTCCTTAATAACGCGTTAAGTAATAATATAGCTGTTAACTTAATTCTTAGGACTCTTTACCCCAAATAATAGTCAAGTAGCAAAATTTTTATTATATTTAGTATCTTAGCTATATAGTTAACCTAGCTGCCTAGGCCTTTCTTCTAGGCAAGACTACGAATACTACTTTAAAGGAGCTCGAGTTAGCATATAGTAGGCAGGTTTTTAACGCTATTACCGCAATGTAAAGAAAGCAAAGAGCGCTTGGTCGACTATATAATATAATAAAGTATATTAGTGTAAGGCATATTGCCTAGGTATATAGTAGGGAACAGGTAAGCCGAGTATAAGTCACAGGAGAGTCGATGGAAGAGGACGATATAGTAAAGAGTAGGTATGGCAATGGCCTCGTATGGAGACAAACCGATAAGGAGGGAAGGGCTGTAGGCCTGAGGTGCTTATAAGGAGGTGCCAAGGGCTAGCCGAAGGCTAGCCTTGGCACCTCCTGAGAGCCCCCAGGCGTGCACCCAAGTAAGAGGCCAAAAGATCCCTTATAATTATGATGTCGCCGTGGCGTTATAAGGAGCTTAAGAGAATCGTAATTAGTAGAGAGTGGGTAGAGTTTAATCAGCCTAGGGTAAGTCCTATTACTGCCTCTTTATAATATAATAAGACAGGAGTTTAATTAGGTGTGGCGCTGGATTATCTATTCCCTTAGGCTAACTACGGTCGCAATATTATTAATATTCTAACTTTTTTACTCGATAGTTAATTTAAAGCAATTCAACCCAGTGGAACTCGTACTTTAGCTCTATTATACGTGCTATTAACTGTAAATGACATATTTAAAACTTCTATAATAACTATATACCAAAACGCGGCAAAGACATAGAAAATGACACCCTTATAAATTACCACTAGTTCCTACTTAAAAAGCTCTCGTCTATACTGTAACCCTTCTATAAGGCAACTATATATAGCCAGGACCATAAACATATACTTTACCACTGGTTTAATATAATAGATTGGCTTCTTAGATATCTATTTAATGCAAAGAAAGATTTTAAAGAACTATAAGAGAAGTATGGTAATCGTAAGAAATATACCTACTTAAAAGCTTTGGCTTTTGCTTTATAGGAGAAGTATAAGTAATACTATAAGTATATAGATAAGAGCGCTACCTACTACACTACGCAGGTTCTTCTTCCGGATAAGAAGTGGGTATGGTTTAAGTAATAATTTAAGGGCAATAAAAAGAAGAAGTGTTGGCTTCGTGGCGACCCTAAGGATTCTAAAGATCTTGGTATATAAGGCCTTATAGAGGAGCTCTAGCAGGAGGATTACAAAGGCAAATATACCACCGCGGCCGCTTAGTAGTTATCTACTACGGAGTATATACCTAGCGAGACTTTTGGTGGGCTATATTCGCACGAGCAAGTTAAATATACACCCCTTATAAAAGCTAACGCCTACTAAAGCTATATATAAGCAGAGCTGGAACATAATTCGGATCCTCTGGCTTATTGGAATTCGCTCTTAATATGCTGGCTATACTACTTATAAGCGCTAAATGCGAGAGAGTATTTAGCTCTGCAAAATGCCTTATTACTGACTCTCGTAATCGCCTTAAAGCCGATATTATTGAAGCAAACGAATGCTTAAAGTCCTGGTATGGGCGCCTAAAGCCCAAGGCCTTTCAGCGAGGCGTCGATCCTGACGTTGACGATTTATGTAAGGAAGATGCTGCTGCTAAAGCTGCCACCAAAGCTGCCGCCAAGAAAGATTTTAATATAACAGGTAACGCAGATAAGGAAAAGGATAAGGAAAAGGATGAGGAACAGGATGAGTAGGAAGGGGAGCTTAGTGAGAGCGATTGCGATGAAGAGCGATAAGTGAGATGCTATCGAATATGTAGTTATTGACGATTGATTCGACTCAACACTATGCCAAGACTCACGATATTTCTAATCTCATTTGGTTTATCTAGTTTAATCGGTTGGGCAACCGGTTGGGGCTTTCAAATGGGCTATTGGTTGGTTACGAGGGCAAAATTTGTAACCAACCAGACCAATTACATCACTGCTTCGGATACGAGCCAGCCACAAGTGACCCCTCCAAGGCTGAACGGGCACCATTCCCCAGCCTGACAGTTGTGTCGAAGACTTTGCTGAAGCTTATCCCCATGGCGGACGATCAGACACAAAGCATCGGCGGCGGCCTCGTGGAGATCGCGGCCCTCACCGCCCTCATTGGTGGATCTACCGCTGAGTCGCTTGCTTTGGGAACCCGTGGCGCTTGTGGTCTACCTTGGGCAGCCTTGAGCTCCTTTGGGTCCATTTTTATTGTGAAAGCCTGTGTATCGGCTTACACTCCTGCATGGCTGCGGGAAACAATTGGTGTCAGGACCACCGGGTCCGATACTGCGGTCGGCTACAGTAGGAGACTGGACAAGAAGGCGAATGGCCGGCGAATGACCGGCGAGGCTATGGGTGTAATGGTGGAGTGGAGCAAGGTATGCTATTCAGCCGGAGTTAGAATGTTTCTAACCATCTCCAGGACAAAGAGACTTCAAAGTCCCTGAATATCAATTGCGACGCATTTGAAGACGTTTACGCCTTTGACGAGTGGACAGCCGGCCCTTTACGTTCTTGCACAGCTCTGGAACCTGGAGAGCGCCTTCGAGCGCATTTTTATATGAGGGATCGCACTGGGCACCACTGCACCGCTCCCAAACTAAGGCGGACTTGCTGTACACCTTTCTAACCCTGGCAAAAGTCGTGGAAATATTCCTGCTATATCGTTACGGCTCCCGTCGCATCTTCTGGATCACCGGAGTCACCTGGGCCTACTTTTTTCTCTCTGCGACTATCCTGCAGCTCTTTAACTTGGGTAGAGCATCGTATTTCGGCAAGCAAAACAAGTGTATTGACATTGTAGCTGGAAAACTTCCCACGCCCCAGGCCATAGGCAGAGAGCGTAAAGTGCTCTTCGACGTCCCCATCAATCTTCGAAAAAGCCGCCTCTGGCAGGCCTTCTGGGTTATGGGCTCGATCCTCTGCGTCTGTTCTCTTGTTAGCACCTACGCACTGCTGACTGAAGAGCCTGTAGTGTGTTTCCACATCTGGATAACCTTTCAGATCCTGTGGCTCTCACTCCGTTCCATCTTTTTCCATTTTGCCCTGCAGACAGACGATATGAAGCATATCATCACTCCGGCCATCACAGAGAAGCGCCGACCCACGCAGTTGAATTTCCGGCTGCTTGGACTGTCTGTCGCAGTGTCCAAGCACCAGGTGCTCAATCATCCACATGGCGCTTATTGCTATACAGAAGACGCCCAGGACCCTACCATTATCAAAAACCACTTAGATGAAGCACATTTGGAATTCCTCGATTACCACATCAAACCACCGTCGGCTCCACCGTCGAAATCTCCGTCGTTGCCGTCATCGGCGATACCCTTCTTTCGAGCGTGGCCTGGCTCATGGGCTCACCCCTCACTGGCATGGACCTATACGACTGCTGCATCTTAGCACTCCGCTCCTCCGATAAAACAATCCTGATACCCGCATGCCGCGTACTCTCCGACCGATTCGACCCCGACTAAGACATCGACCCGGAATTGACGATGCCGTCCAGATTCCTACCCAAGGGCGTCTCAAACGGTGGGACGGATATCAGCTGGTGGTATTGGATTCCGTGTGGCGGGAACAAGTGGGTGCAATATAGCACCCCGTGGACGACGCCGACAAAGCAGAGTCTGGGGATTACGGGGAAGAAGGAGACGGTGGTGACGAGTGGGGAGAATATTACGGGGGAGTTGAGGACGGGGAAGCTGTTGGTTAGTTTGAGCAGTGTGAAGGATGTAGAGGATGCGGTTGCGCAGTCAGCGGCTGTGGCGAGTATTTTGAGGGAGATGCTGCTGGGTACACCTGGGTATTAAGATGGAACACAAAAACGGTCTTTGATTCGGTGGCGATGCCAGAGGATATTATTGCAATTAAGAAAAGGTGCCCCCCCTGTTTGCGGAAATAGCTGGCAAGGAGTAAGCCACAGTATGTTGAAATTTTGTTAATTCATAGGCTTGGCAAGCCCAGAGAAGAATCACATGACATATGTCCATATTCCGCACGTGATTACTATCAGCAAAGATTCCCACCCGAACCTTACACCACCCTCACGGGACCATTGCAGCCTATAGTAATAGATAAGGTGACTAGTTCATCCGCATATCTTAAGAGAGGGTGTCGTCTAAATGGCTCGGTTCGGAACACCTAACGCAGTGTGGCCAAAAATTACGCGTTTTAAAACGATTACGATATCGTAAAATCCAATAAAATAAGCGAATAAAATCCGATATCGAATTTTTTTGGTATATAGGTATTTAATATAAGTAGGCAGGTTAGCTGCTAAGTAGTATATCTGGGTATAACCTATTATATAACTCCCCTTCTCTCTCTTTTCTTTGTGTATTATATAATAAGAGGTATATAGAAATTATATACCGGAGTAACGGGTGCCTTATATAGTGGGTAATAAAAAAACATTTTTCTATAATTCTAATTTAAGCTTTAAATTTAAATATTTAAACTTTTTTTTAATTCTTAAATTAACCACAACGCTTATTGTTGGTAACATAGGGTAACTCCCTCACCAGTACTACTCGAGTAGATACAGTGATGTTGTTAATAATGCTTAATTATATAGAATTAAGGAAGGGCAAAGAGCTTAAGGCTCCTCGCCACGCTAGTGCCGCGACGACACGTAACGACCGCTTGCCTTATTCCCAACACTAGCAACTCTTCTTTTGTAGTTACTATCTATATACACTTATAGATTACTACTATATAAAGATACTAAGTAAAGAAGAAGAAGAAGAATATTAGGGGTTAATATAAAGACAGAGGGGCCGCCAAGGCGCTAGTAGTAAGCAAGCCAATAGCGATTTTCCATCCCAGGGATAGAAAATCCTAATTAGCTACTCTTAAATTACTATATCTCCTACTTCCTCTTAACCCAACCTTTAACTTATATATATAGAGTATTTATATTAACAAACGTCTCTAGTGCCTTATTTAGGTTTGCCTTCGTTATTATATCTACTAGGTTATCTTAGCCATTAATCTATTAAATCTTAAATTTTTCTTAACGCTTATAGGATTGCTAAAGTGCTATTATAGTGGTGTGATTTGGCCCCCTAGATTTAACATCTAGATTAGGCGTAGCTTCGGGAGAGCCTAGGCCTTCCACATATTTTATATAGATCGGTCTAGAGCCCTTAGAGTTTTAAACAACTTAAACATAGCCAACAAACAGATAGTTTCTTTCTTTAAATACACTCCTTTCTTCTCTCTCTACAGACTGCGTGCTTATTAACGGCTTCTTACTAAAGGCACTATAACTTCCTATCTACAAGAGCCCGTACCCTCCCATATATTTTATAGTATTCTACATAGGGACGACGGCAAGCTCTTTAGATTAGAAGTCTAGTACTCTATACGCAAGAGACGTATAGGAATGATCTAGAACTGCAAAGGAACCAACGGACAGAAGGATATGCGGAGAGGGAGGTAAAAGCACGGACACATTAGCGACCGGTGCGCAGCTACCGCCACAGTAATAAACCGACGACACTTGCCGAGTTCTCCATGCGGGAGCAGGAGGCGGCGAACAGTAATAGGAAGGCGGGTATGTAGTATAGCAAGACGGGGGATAAAAGGAGGGACTATAGTACACCAGAAACGGCAGAGAAAAGTCTTTTATATTTCGTTTACTATATTTATAACAGTCTACATAATTATTCTTACATTTATAGGAGCAACCTTTAAATTTATAGGAATAATGGCAACAGTACCACTAAAGGGATTATTAGGTATGTTAGGACCATTCTATAATAATAGTAAGGGCGTTAAAAAGGGAGAGGAAAGCAAGCAGCCTATTAAATTACAAAGCTCTCTTAAACCAGGGGATACGATACTAGCCCTAACTCCCGCGATATTAGGGACCAATAACCCACAATATACAGAGGATAAGGGCTATGAAGTCCACCTGCCTAATTATAGGAAAACTATAAGTTTGTTGCCTTTTAACAGACCATTAATAGCGCAAGATAAGGTATATATTATAGCCTAGCCTATACCTACTCCAGGAACCCCTAGGACTTCTTACTTTACGGGATAAAACGTATTGTAATTCATTAAATAGTATAAGCGACTATATATCCAACACCATATTATAGACAATAAGAAGTATTAAGGACTCCTAGAGTATTATAATTACTAAATAGGGACCTAGATCCGAAGCCTGCCTAAGTTTATAATTAGTAATTAGACGGAACTTATAAGGAAACTTAGAATAGACTACTAAGGAAGTAACTATTTTTAACAAGTTAAAATGGTAGAATTCTTAGAAGCTTATATGCTGTAATATAGGAATAATCCACCTAGCAGTATACGCAAGTACTATAGGCAGTTTACGCTAATCTCCTAAAAGGTTACTAAGGCTGGTAATTTGGACAACTGTAAATAAGGGTACTAGTTCGCAAGAGGTCTCCCATTTAAATATTAAAGATATACTATAACTAAAACAGGGGCTAATCTAGATAGATAAGAGTCTTTTAACTTCTATCTACTAAGGAGAACTATAAAAGACAGGCTTAGTTTATATAAAGGCACAGACCGTCTATTATTAATAAATCCTAAAAAGCAAGGTCTTCGTTAGCTAGTTAGACAGTTCCGTAAATAGCAACCGGCTATAGCTAACTAAAGAAATGCTGCCCTTTAGTTACCTATAGTCTTTTAGCTAAGTAAGCCGGCAAGCACCTATTAAACAACCTAGGAAATAGACCTAAAACTAGAGAAACTTACTAGTTAACTCTAGAAGCTTAATCTTAGGACGGTTAAGTTAGTAAGGGTTACGTCTTTAATGCCGTTTCTGGATAGGATTCGCTAAGATCTAATATGGTATATACAGCTCTTAAATAGGGCGTCGGTGCATTAAATATAGATAGGTCCGCGATAGGTATTAAATAGCAACAGAGTACAGCCGTCCTATAAGGGAGCGCTATAAGAACGATATAAGCTAGGCCTAGGGAGGTATAGAGGGCTAGGAAACTTTAACGCATACTAGGTATAGGCTTAGACGTGCTATAGGTGTGGGGGCCCCTACCGTTTTATTAACCAGTGTCCACAGCTCTAGGAATTAGTTTGCCGTGGCTTTCTATATATAAATAAGAATAACCGAATCTGCACTAGAACACGTAAGCGCCTAGAAAATATAATTCCGTATTTGCCAAGCAACAATTAGATCTAGTTCCTTAAAGATTAGCTAAGGCAGAACGCGAATATTAATTCTAATACCCTAGGAACGGGTGTCCAACTAAAGGCGGCTTTAGTAGAGCTTATGGAAGGTAGTGACGCTAAAAGCGAGGAGGAACTCGGCGAGTTCTAGAAAGATATATACTAAGTAGAGTTAATATATATAGATTCGGTTAGAGCCGCAACCTAGTTATAGCCTATGCCACGGTTATATAATCTTAGGAAACCGCAAGGGGAAGTAAGGGTAATAAAGCCGCCTCTAAAACCATCTGGTTAGCAACCGGTAGTAGTTTAAAATGTACAACTAGGAGGACATGTCCAAATCGCACTATGGCCCTAGTAGTAAGCTCCTTAACTACTGTTAGGTAGTGACGAGGTTAATAAAATAAACTACACTAAATAGCTAAAATAGACGGAGCAGATAGCGGATGTAATAATAATAGCTAAGGCACTACAACCGAAGCTAGTTAGGATAATAGATATACTAAAAGGAAATATCCCAAGCCCAACTGTAATAGTAGATAAGATCTTATTAAAAACCATTAAAGTTACTATTAGTAACTGCCTTGTATACATACCTAAAGTTATAAGATTATTCTTTAAGCCTCTCTCGCTACCCCTTACGGAACCTTACTAATAGAAGCAAAAGGACGTTAAGGCATTAGTGTTGTTAGCGTACTTAACATTCTATGCTAATTAAGCCGGCTTAACAACTGCTAAAGTGGACCAGATTGAACAAGAAGCAGGATTTGTCCAGTTTTAATGTCACGGAACCCCACCGCAGGGGCCTCCATAGGAGAGCCCCGTGCTCTCGCGTACACCTTGCGTACAGCTTACGTCAGCTACGCGTAGGTATATTACCTCCTTACGCCCTCGACCCTTACGATCGATCGCGCAACGTCTTGTAGACTCCTCGAATACATACGTTCAGCTGCCACTATTCCGCGCCCCGTGACATTTAAAAATAATGCCTAAAAGTCAAAGCGCAGATAGGAGACGGAAGGGCTAAGTGCTTAATTAACTTTAGAGCTAAGCTTAACCTTATTAAGGAAAGCGTAGCCCTACGGCACAGCCTGCTAATATTAAGTCTGCCTTCGCAGCTATAAGGCGCACATTTAACGTCTATAAACGGAACCTAGTCTAAGTTTATTAGGCTAGTATATACGGTCCCTATAGTAATAGGTAATGTCTTAATATCTATAATATTTATTGCTATAGGGGAGATATTATATAAGGTAATACTTAGTAAGCCATGGTTAGTAAGGGCTAAACTGGTAACGAAACGAACAGCAACAGGTTAGGTATCTTGTATTATTTAATTAGAAGATGGCAGAGTTAAAATAAGGTTCTTAACATCCTACAAGGATACAATGTTCTTTAAACTAGATAAAGGCATTAACATAGACAATGGTTTGGGAAATATATAGCCGGTACAACCGCTGGGATCATATTTAGGGTTACTTATAACCTGGCGCATTAGGATAAGGAGGACGTTAAAAATAAAAGAAGAGGAAATAAGGTGCGGCTCTAATATAGACGTTTACCATTTTAGATACCCGCTAGGTAAAGCTATTAGTAGAAAGAAGAATATAATATTGGATAAAGGGAGCTCAACAATAAAATATTAGGGAAAGTCCTAAGGAAATATTTAAAAAAGAATCAGAAGCTAGTATTTAAAACAAAAGCTAGGTCCCTTATGTGACGGCTTGCACAAATGCCCCTGAACCAAAGCTTGTGGATTGCTATCTAATGAAGATACTAAGCTAAGGAGAAGAAAAGAAGGGGGTCGCAAGGACCATAGTAAACATATATAAAGGGGCAGCCGCTAAGGCGCTAGCGGTAAGCGAGCCAATCGTAGGTTAGCAGAATATAGCAGCAGTATGGCAGAATTTGGCAGGTAACGCGCTCTAGCACCGTTACATTACCCCCCCCTCCTGAAAACGCCTGCCCTTAGGCGTTATCCAAGCTCCCTATTATTATCTAAATTGTTATAATTATCTAACCCTTCTTCCTAGCATTTAATCCAGTTGTTTAATTTACGTGGTAGTCCAGGGAGGTTAGGGTGGGCTAGGTAGAAGTCCTGTAGCTTATAGGGGGAGTACTTAAAATTAAATGCGGGGTACTACTCTAGGTCGTCATTATGGCCTACCCAGCTTGCATAGTATTTTAAGACATTATGGACCTTTTTTACTGCTAGGATTTCTTTAACTTCCTATTCTTTGTCCTTAGCAATCTGGATTAGCGGTAGGGGGTTATTATACTATCTAGGTAGTGGATTATCCGCAGCATTTTATAGCCGGTCTGGAGAGAAGATGGGGTGGATCCTTATTAACTCTAGTAGCTTAACCTTAAAAGAGTGTCCTACCTTTTAAAGAGTCTTGTATGGGCTAGCCATTTAGTGGTTTAACTTATGGCTTAGCCTCTAGGTTTTCTAGTTCTTTGTTAATACCCATACCTTATCTCCTACTTAGAAGTCTTCCTTACGACAATATTAGTTTATATTAGACTTTTTTTTTTCTTGCGCCTTTCTTATAATTGTTTAAGCAGTCTCCTAGGCTTTATATATTCTCTCAGCAAATGCCCGGGCCTCTTTATGGCTGAGGCGTTTGTGGGCCATAGTGGGTTCTATAGGCCTATCCTAATTAAAGGACGTTTGTGGTGTATACCCATAGAGCAGTTTAAATGGGGACATCCCTATACTATTATAGGGGAGTGTAAGCTGCGCGTAGTCTATTATAGGTAGTAATTCCGACTAGTTGTCCTAATAGTAGTCTATAAAGGGCCGTAGTTGCTAGTTAAGGTACTAGTTTATAATCTTAGTTTGGCCGTTAGTTTAAGGGTGGAATATAGTAGAGAGCTTAATCTTAATCCTAAGGATATGGCAGAGTTTATTTTAGAAATCCGATATAAACTAGGGGCCATGGTTAGAGACAATTAATTTAGGGGCGCCGTAGAATTAATAGATGTTGTTAATATAGAGGCGGGCTATATCCTTTACAGTTATGGTCTTAAAACAAGGGAGGGAGACGGATTGCTTGCATAGTTGGTTAACTACTATAAAGGCTGTATTATGGCCGTAGGCGTCCTTTAGAAATGACTTAAAGTCCATAGTAATATATTGCTAAGGGCGTTCTGGAACTAGTAGTGGTTATAGCCACCCAGGAGTTTAATCCCTAGGGGCATTTGCGTGTTTATAGGCGTGGTAGTTTCTAACAAATTAATCTATATTAGATAGAAGTCCTCGCTAGTAGTAACAGGGCGCTAGTAGTTGGTAGGTCTTATTACAACTAGGGTATACCATAGAGACTTAATAGTAGGCTTCGCGGATTAACTCTATCTATAGGTTATTAATATCTAGAACTATAAGCCGTTCTTAGTATAGAAGCAGTCCTTCTTCTATTTCCAAATTAGGGTCCTCCTTTGCGGCTTAGTTATAGAGGGCCTTTAGGGAGTTAGCCATGCGGTTTATAGTTAGGATACAGTTAACTAGCCCTATTAGTTTATCTAAGACTGCTCCCTTTAAGGGTGCTAGCTTATTCCGTTTAGAGTCTAGTTCTTTAAGAATTTACGGGTTAAGCTATTTGGGATAGAGGAGGGCGCGCGTCCGGTATTAGGTCTTTAGCTTATCCTAAAGTCCTACATCTTATTCCCTTTGGGTTAGTATATCAGCTTTAGTGTTTTGCTTGCTAGAACGATATATAATTGTAAAAAAGAATTTGGAGAGTATTTCGGCCTAGTAGGCTTGTCGTCTAGTAAGCTGCTTTATAGTCATAAAGTACTCTAAGGCTTTATAATCCGTATATATCTTAATCTAGGAGTTCGTGCCTTTAAGCTCTGCGTATTATTGGGATAATAATTAGATAATAGCTAGTATTTCTTTATTATATACCTTGTAGTTATACTTAGCTAGGTCCATTGTTTTTAAAAAAAAGGTAATAGGGTACCATTCGCCGTCTAGATATAACTATAATAGGATTCCCGCTATAACTCTATTGGAAGCGTCTGTCTCTAACATTAATTTAAGGTCCAGGTTATAGTAATAAAGGATTAAAGAAGAGATAAGCCAATCTTTTAACTCTCTAAAGGCTTCTATACAGTCGTTATTAAAGACAAAAGGCGTATCCTTCCGGGTAAGTCGTATAAGAGGCGTTGCTACTACTCCATAGTTACGGATAAATTGGTAGTAGAAATTATAAAAACCTAAAAAGGACTGGATACCCTTTACAGTATAAGGGGGCTGCTAGTTGCGGATTATATTAACCTTTTTAGGGTTAACTTTAATCCTATTTATACTTACTATAAACCCAAGGTACTTTATGCATTTTACCCTAAATTTATATTTCTTAATATTAACTTACAAGCCCGCGTTCTGTAATCTCTCTAAGACCTTCTTAATATAAACTTAGTGCTTAAGTTTGTTGTCTAAGTATATAAGAATATTATTTAGGTATGCCATATAGAATTTGTTAAGGTAATTAAAAGGAACGTTATTTATATACCTTTGGTACATAGCCAGTCCGTTTATTAATCTAAAAGGAAGAACTTTATATTTATAGGACCCGTAACGGGTACAGAACATTATTAAATCTTTAGATGCAGGGTCTATTCTAATTTGGTAGAAAGCTTGGCGGATATTAAGTTTAGTAAAGATCTTTGCCCAGCTTAGACATGCGAGGGTTTTGTTAATTAAAGGAATAGGATACCAATCCTTTTAAGTAATAATATTTAGCTTTTAATAGTTAATATAAAAACAAAGGCCTCTACTAGGCTTTTTTACAAATAGGATAGGGGAAGTAAAAGGGGCTTAACTTAGCTTAATAAACCCTTTATTAAGGTTATTAATTAAGTACTACTTTGTTACTTTTAGCTTGTCCATTAATTATTAGTAGAGGGGGCTATAGCCTAGCAAGTTATTGGCTTCTAATTAAATCTTATAATTATATATCTAGTAAGGGGGTAACTTGTCCAAAGCCGCCCTTAAGAATACGTCCTTGTACTTAGTATAGATAGTAAAAAGGAGATATTTAACTAGTTCCTTATTAGTTTCCTTAATTAGCTTTTCTTCCCTCTTATTAATAATCCGGTTAATCTTATATAGGCTCATTGTAAAGACCTTATTGTCCTTCCAGTATATATTAAAGTGGAATACTATAGCGCTAATTGCGGTAATGTCTACTGTAGGGGGGTTATATAACACTGGGGGCATACGTGACCTTAGGGCCCTCTAGGGTATTAGCGTTGTTATTACTCCTTTTAACTCCTATTGTATCTTTTAAAGGTTATCCCTTATATCTTATTAGTACGTTCTTTTCCACACTAGTTAAATCTGCGCGATTTGGACATTATCTATGCCACTATCTGTCCCGCTTCCGTAGGTAGAGTCCTTCTTAAACGTAGCGCTTTGGGAGAGTATCTTTATTAGTATAGAGTTCTTTCTAGCTTCGCGGCGGGCGTCTTCTTAGGCGAAGGCTAGGTTACGGGCCCGGACATCCTACTAGTATATAGGGTTAGACTTCGCGGCTAATATCTTATAATTGGTTCGGATTTCTCTAATAAAGGAGGGTAATTTCGGCCTATCCTCTAGCTAGATAAACTGTCTTTATTATACATTCAGCTAAATATTAAAGTAGGATATCCATTTTTAGTTAAGGATTATATCGTGGGACCCTAGGTCTAAGATATAGAAGGGGATACTATATTAACATTGTCTATTAAGGGAGATATATAACTTTAGGATATAGGTAACCGGCTTACTAGCTTAGCTGTTATAGCCTTTTACCTAGATAGGCTTCTCTAGTAGGGTGGCTTTTATATTTAGAAACTTAGCAACATTAATTATATAGGCAGTATTTATAAAGGCAAAGCCATTTGCTCTAGTGTTAATAAGGGCAGTTAAGTTAACTCTATATCCATTTTAAGATACTATACATGGAACCATAAAGTATTTTCCACCTATTAACTAACTTAGATTAATCTCTTTAAGATTAATAGGATACCCTAGGGGGGAGTCTTTCCCTAGGGTTCTTCTTTTCCTAACTTGTTGGACGTTTCTTCTTCCTCTATCTCCTTAATATCCTTTAGTTCTAGGCAAGATAAGGTAAAGTAACCCTCCTTATTACAGTTATAGCAAGTGGCTGTGGTAGGGTTAATTAGGGTATTGCAACAAGTACTAGTTAAGGTTGTAGTATATAGCTAGTTAGGCGAGGCTTGCCGGTGCGTAGTTGTAACCGCTTTTAGTATAGTAGTAGTTGTGGCTGGTCTTCCTACTCTAGCTCCTATAGGGGTAGCGGGTGAGCTTTAATTGCTATAGGGTCGCTTCTACTAATCTAGGCGGGCGTTAATCCGCTTTAGCTCTAAGTCCAATAATAGGCAATAAGCTATAAGTCTTTTATAAGTTAGTAGGTTATCTAGAGTTATAGTAATCTTCTCTTATAGCCTAATTATTAGTTTGTTATAAAGGTCTAATTAGTAGTTTTTAAGAGGGACCTGGCCTTCTCCTGCAAGGTATAAGAATTAAGTCTAGAATTCAGCAAAGGGTTAGTTTGGCTTTATTATTAGGCGGTTATAGTTATACCAAGCGTCCCGTACTTTATTTGGGTTAACATAGATAGCTACTAGGTGCTACAGCATCTTATTAATAGATATAAATCGGACAGGAGAGTCATCTTCAAACTTAGCTTAAAGGTGACGTTGGGCGTCCCCCATGGTTCGGCCAAAAAGGTAGAGCATTTTGGCCTCTTTAGAGGGGAAATAGTTATAGTTAATTTGGAGTTTTCCTTGTACTTAGATTCTCTAGTTCTTAAAGGTAGGGTCTATCCTATTAGACAGTAGTTAAGGGTTAGGAAGCTTAACGGATTTTAATTACTTTATTATTATATCCATACTTCCTAGTATATCGCATTCGGTCGAGCGAATGGGTTAACTAAGGCTTTGTAAAGGGGAGGCTAGGCTACTTTATAAGGTAGTAAGGCTTTCTAGAATCTCCTTTAGAGTCTCTTATATGCTTTAGGCTTAAAAATAATTAACCTTCTAATTAGCCGCGAGGGCGTAAATCTGTTCGCGTATATCTATAATATTGTCATTATCTTTAATTTCTGATCCTAATTAGATCTCATGTTCTTCTTAGGTGGAGGTAGGTCTTTTAGATGAGCTCGCTTTAGGTACTATTATTAGCCTCCTAGGGTTTGTCGGTCTTGTGCGCTTTAGTTTTAATTCTGGGGGTATAGGTCCAGTCCTGCCTGGCTTATAAAGTGGGATATTATTAAGGCCTTCCCAGGCAGTATAAAGTTGTTCTAGTGTCTGAGTATAGCGCGTTAACGCGTCATTACAGACGAAGTTTCTTTTAAGATATAGGGATATTATTAAGGCCTTCCTAGGCAGTATATGGAGAGCTTAGTATAATATAACGGCTTACACAAATGCCCCTAAACTGAAGCTTGTGGATTGCTATCTAATAAAGATACTAAGCTAAGGAGAAGAAAAGAAGGGGGTCGCAAGGACCATAGTAAACATATATAAAGGGGCAGCCGCTAAGGCGCTAGCGGTAAGCAAGCCAATCGTAGGTTGGCAGAATATGGCAGCAGCATAGCAGAATTTGGCAGGTAACGCGCTTTAGCACCGTCACACCTTACGCATTAAATATTATAGATAATAGATCTATTTATAATGTAAATAGAAGGCTATTAGAGCAAGGCCCGATAAAACGCTATAAGTATAGCAACTGCGTATAAACGAAAGGCAGATAAAGTCTACCTAGTTAATTCGTTAATACCAGACGGAACCGTTCTAGGAGGTATAATGGAATGGCGAGAGGTAGCCTTATATTGACAAAAGGCGTCTATTTGTGGATTGCTTCTTGGTCCATATAATTATTTCCTTAAGCCGCGATATACTAAACTGGCTTATAGTGCATAACTAAAGCCAGAATAATTAAAGCGTATAATTATAGGAGATATTCGGCCAAGAGAACAAGAGATTCTTAAGGCTATATTATTTAACTAAAAAAAGGCGCTAGTATAGGAGTTTTCTAAGATAGGTCAAGTCAGTAGGGACGTAACTCCGCTACTAAAGATTAAAACCGTGCCGTATAAAGTATGGTAAGTACTGAACTTTCCTATACCAAGGGCCCTGCGAGGAGAGGTAATAAGTATGTTATAAGAATAACTAGCTTAAGGGACTCTAGAATATTACGAAAGCCTATATAGAAATCTATAGTTTCTTATAAGTAAAAAGGAACGTAATAAGTACTAATTAATTAACGCGGCGATAAATATTAATCGAGTAACTATTAGGGACGCAAATTTGCCGCTATATGCTAATGAGTTTTCTAAGGAGTTTTCTAGGTATAAGGTTATATCTCTAGTAGACTTCTTCTCTAGCTATAACTAGTTAAAGCTTAATATAGAAAGTAGAAACCTAATAGCCTTTATAATACCTCTAGGACTTTTATAACAAACGATAGTACCTATAGGAGGAATGAATTTAGTTGCTTAGTTTATAAAGACAATTACTAAGATCTTAGAGCGCCATATCCTATACCACGCCTTGCCGTTTCTAGATAATATTATAGTAAAGGGCCTATAGACAGTATATAATAGAGAGGAGAGTCTTCTAGGCGTACGCAGATATATTCTGGAATATATTATATGGCTAGACAGAATACTTGTAGATTTGGAACGAGCTAGATGTACAATCTTAGGCGCTAAGTCTTATTTCTGCAAAGATAAGATTATAGTGGTTAGTTACCGCTATAATAGAAAAGGACGGTATCTAGAGGAGTTAAAGGTTGTGAAGATTATTTACTAGAAGGACTATGAAGACATTATATTAGCCCGAGTGTTTTTAGGGGTTTGCGTGTATTACCAGATATAGGTAGAGAACTTTATAATTAAGGCAGAGCCAATCTTCTAACTGCTATAAATAGATATTCCTTTTATATAGGGTATAGAGCAGATTGCCGCTATAAAGATTCTAAAGCATATACTCACCACCACGCCCGCATTAGTTCAGCTGGATTATAATAAGGGGGCTAGGCTAATCATTCTTGCTGTTAACGGATATAAGAATAGATGGGGATTGTAAGGGCGCGAAGAGGCTTTAGGGAAGATTCGAAGGAATGATATAAATTCTATCTAAATCTAAGGGTATATAGCTCTTGAAGAGAACAAGACGTTGCGTAAAGAAGAGAAAGGAATATAGGAAACTTATAACTAAATATTTAGGGTCTTGGCAGCAGACGCATGGGTATAAGCCCACGCGGATTTTAACAAGTTTCGACCAAATTCTATTACGTTAGTGGAATTTAGTGGAATTTAATTAAGTTGGCGGAACTTAGTGGAAAACGGTAGATTACAGCAGATAATCGTGGACAGTTGTAAACAGTTATAAACAGTTTATAAACAGTTATAAACAGTTTATAAACAGTTTTATAGTGTTATCTGTTAAGTGCTTTACCAAGACATTTCTACTGTAACTGGGCTAGTCCCGTTACAGTACCCCCCCTTTTTGGCCGAAGGTCCAAAACAATTTAATTTAGTCGAGAATTTATAACTTATCGCGTTATAAGCGTCGTGACGTATTTCGAGTTCCTGCTATCGTGTTTCGTGTCTCCGTGTCAGGTGGCAGTCGTTTGCCTTTATATTGTGTCCATCCAGCCGGAGTAGGCCGCGAAGGATAGTCTTCATGGAACTCTTTTACCAAGGCAGGCGCGTCGGCCTTAATCTGGTTATAGGTTTCCTAGGTTCATATTTTATATCCTTTCCACTTAACAAGAAGTTTAAATTGTTTAGATTATGGTTTCTATTGCATATTATTAATTAAGTTAATAAAGTAAGAACCGTTACTGTTGTCAACAATTATGGGAGGTGGCGGCAGCACTTCGCGAGTTATAGAATTATCTTTTAAAGGTTGCAATAAGCTTATATAAAACATCAGGTGTATTTTCATCTTAGTTAGCAGTTTAAGCTTATAAGTATACGGGCTTAGTTTCTTCTTAATTTGGTATAGGCCTGCAAACTTCCAATTAAGTTTCTTTAAGGGCCGTTAAGTCTTCAGGTTTTATATATTTAGGTAGGCTATATTACCTTCTTTAAAGTCCTATGCGGGAGCTTGTCCTTTATTCGCATGCTATTCCTATAACGTTTAAGCGTATATTAATTTACTTTATAATAGTTCCGTTAACTACTTTATTTAATTGGCAAAGTTATGCGCGTTAATTAACTAAATCCGTTTAATTGTGGGTCCTATTATGTTAATTTTAGGTTGTAGTTTAAATCTAAGTTAAGGGTCTTATCCATAGGTCGCGTAGAATAGTATTACGCCTGTTAATACGTTTATTATATTATTCGCGGTAAACTTAGCTAAAGGCAGCTATTTTTCCCAGTTGTCTTACAGGTAAAAGTAGTATATTTATAAGTATTGTTCTATAATCGTGTTTGCGATTTCGGTTTAGCTATCTATCTCTAGATAAAATACAGTTAAGAGTCGTATTTAAATGCTTAATTGTTTATATAAAGCTTGCTAGAAGTCTGAAACGAACTAGCTTCCGCAGTTAGATACTATTATATTAGGAAGGCCGTGTAGCTTAAAGACGTGCTTAATGAAACATTTGGCTACTAATATCGCATTAATTAAGTCTATAGGAATTATATATCGCATTTTTATAAGGCAGTTAATAACTACCATAATATTTGTGAACCTATTACTATTAGGCAAGTCAACTACAAAGTTAATTAAAATGTCGCGCCATCTTTACATTGGAATTAGTAGTAGTTAAAGTACTCCTTGCTTCTTTATATAAGAGGTCTTTCCACGCACGCACATCCTACATACTCGAATGTATTTTCGTACGTAGTCGTGCATCGTAGGCCAGTAGTATACTCGTTGAACAATTTTATAAGTTTTTGCACGGCTAGGGTGCCCTACTATAGGGGAGTTGTATACAAATTCAAGTATCTTAAATTATAAGGGTTTGGAATTCGGAACTACTATCTTCTATTAGTAGTACAATTAGTTGTTTTAAATTTCGCATTTAGCAAGTATAATATCCTTATACTATCATTTTCCTATTTAAATCGCTTTTATTATATCTATTATCCATATATTATTCTTATATTTATATTCTATTAGCTTATTAATTTCTATTTCCTATTTATTAACTTCTAATTTATTTCTATTAAGTTCCATATCTAGGAATATAGGACGTAGTTTTTTAAAATATTTGGGAGGCAATAAGATCCGTAATTGATTTGTAATCCATTTATCCACAGCATTTATAGGTAGGTCCTATAATTGTTATATTAATGCGTTAGGCTTCTAATTAAGTTTACCTAGTTAGTATATAATCTTAAAGTCGAATTATAAGAGGTATTTAGCCCAATGAATTTGGCGCTACGTTAATTGCTTTATAGTTATAAAGTACTGCAGGTTCTTATAGTCTGTTAACATATATATTAGGAACAACAATCCTTTAAGCTTAGGACGCCATTGTTTAAAACATTTAATAATTATAAGCAGTTCCTTATTGTATATCTCGTAGTTTGATTCAGCAGGGGCAAGTTTCCGGGAGAGAAAGGCTACTAGACGTAGCTTACCGTCCTTATTGTATTGTAACAACACTCCCCCTAGCGCATAATCGGACGAGTCTGTTTTAATGATATATTTAAGGTTAGGGTCAAAGTAGGCAAGAATCAAAGCAGTTATAAAACAATGCTTTAGGTTATTAAAAGCTTATTTATATTTAGTGGTCCATTTAAATTTTATATTCTTTCTTGTTAGGTTTACTAACGGCTAAGTAGTTTCTAAAAAGTGGTTAATAAATTATTAATAGAAATTTGCGAATTCTAGAAATCCTTAAATATCTTATACGTTGCTAGGGCTTTCCCAGTTTATAATCGCGGCGACTTTCTTAGGGTCCATTTTAATTCTATTACGGGATATTATTAAGCCTAAGTATATAACCTTAGACGCGTGGAACTTGCATTTCTTAATGTCGTATTATAGGCCCGCATCTTATAGGCGTTTAAGGACCATTCTAATGTGTTTCCAATGTTCGGAAAGTAAGGATAAGTAGATTAAGATACTATTAATATACGCAGTAATAAATATATTAAGGAATTCATAAAGCGTATTATTAATGTATTGCTAAAACGTACTAGGACCATTCTTTACGCCAAATAGCATTACTAGGTATTTAAAGAGTCCCCATTATATATAAAAAGCTGTATACTTCTTATCTCCTTCTTATATACGGATTTTATTAAAGGCTGCAACTATATTAAGCTTTATGAAGTACCGTGCCTTCACTAAACGGTTAAGCGTCTCTTAAATTAGGGGAATTGGATATCGGTTTTAAATTATAATTGCATTTAGAGCTTAATAATTAATATAGAATCTTAAGCCTCCTCCTAGCTTTTTAACAAATAGTATAGGTAAGGCAAATAGAGATTAACTAGGGCAAATAAATCCTTTTTCTAGATGCTTATTGAGGTATTATTACATTATAAGCAATTCTTCCTGTAACATACCGTATAGCGGACCAAACTTTAGTGTCATGCCCGGCTTAAGTTCTATCTTAAAATCGTGCTTATCTTGGTGTGGGGCTAGTTAGTCTACAAATCGTCTTTTAAACTCATTAATTAGGTCGTGGTACTCTTTAGGTATAAGAGGTTAAGGATTAATATACTATTTTAGTTCTAGTGCTTTCTTAATGTCTTCTATAGTTATAGTAAAGATTTTATAATCTTGTCTTTTTGCTAACAAAATAAAGGGTACGGCTTGTATCATTTGAATTTTAAGAGGTTTTAATAAAACATCTTTACATTCTTTATTACAATCGGTAGTTGTAGATTTATTGTGTTAGCTTAAGGTTCGTGGCAAGGGTAATTCATATTATATTAAATTTAAATAGTTGTGTGCATGTTTATAGGGCAAATGGTTTTTTAAGCAATGACTTTAGTAGTAAGTTATATGGAACTTTAGTGTTTCTTTAACCCAGCTAATTAAAGGGTTGTGTTGTTTTAGCTATCCGTGTTTAAGTATAACTTTGTATTGCTTTAAGGGTGTTATAAATAGGGAGACGTGTTTAAGGTATTCGCCCATCTACATTTTTACTAGGGCGTAGTGCGTTATTTCGCTATATATTAAGGGTTTGCCATTAAAGCCTTATAGGCCTTAGGGCTTGTTGAGTTTCTTTAAATTTAGGTGTTAAGTTTTTATATAGTTCATGTTAATAAAGCCTATGCTAGTGGCTCTACTGTCTATAAGGATTTGTACTTCCTTCTATTTTTTAAGTATTTAAATTTCGCCAAGTATATTAAGGGAGTTGTGTTATATATTAGCGCTAGAAGAGCCTAGATACTTATACTCTTCCACCTTTTATCCTAAGGCGCAACTTGGCCTTAGGATAATTTGTTTTCCGAATTAACTAAAGGTGAGATACTTTGTGGTGTTTAAGTATAATTTATAGAGCGGGTATGATTTAAGGAACAAGTACGGCTTAAGGAACGGGTATAATTTAAGGAATAGAAGGAGCTACGGCGGACCTTTTTAAAGGGGTAAGTTTGGCAATGCTTTTAAATATATCCTTTTTTACCGCATCTAAAGCATTCTCTATTTGTGGCTTAAGTTCTTTATTCGTTAGTTCCTAAGGGTGCATAGGATCAAGCGGCATTAAGGTCTATAGGGTTATATATAGGGCTTTTAGGTTTTAGAGACGGATTGTATTTTAGGGTATTTTAAACGTAAGGTATAGTTAACTTCAGGGAATAAGTTTGTTTGTTATATTAAAGATCCTCGTTAATTCGTTGGCATATTATAGCAAATTTAGATAGGTTTTTCGGCAGTTCCCTACCTACTAATTAGGCTCTAATTTTATCCGAGATAGCTTATTAAAGGGCAGCAACTCTAGCGGCTTTATTCCAATCCAGTTCGCTAATAAGGCCTAAAAATTCCAAAAAGAAGCTGGTAAAGTCTTAGTTCCGTTATTATAGGTTCTTAAGTTTAGTAATAGCTATATGTTCGCGGCTAGTATTATTATACGTTTATTCTAGTAGAGAGATAAAGATTTTAAAAATAATAAAGGTGCTATTATAGAAGAATAGATCTATGGTACGTATAGTATCCTTACTTAAATGAGACATTCCGTAGCTAACCTTACTAGCTTTAGTAGGGTATTAGTTATAATTTATTAAAAGTTTAAAACGGAGCTTGGTTATAAAGGGACGTAGGTTATTTTAATTTCTATTAAATATTAGAGGATTAGGGAGCTTTTTAGATTTTATAGCAGGTATTAAACTTATTATAGATATGGGTTAAGTTACCATTACTAGTTTAGTATTCGCATTTAACGGGTTAGGTTTAGATATAGTTATTTTATTTTTATTTATAGGTATTATTATTAGGGTCTCTAATAAAAGAGCCTTAACGTTACGGAGTTCTTTATAGAGTGCTTCTATTAATTGCTAATATTGGGCTTCTAGTGCAGCCCGCTACTAAGCTAGGGCATCCGTAAAGGATTATTGCATTATGGTTAATTGTTCCCTAACTAGGGATATAATACTTATGGTTATTAAAAGGGATTTAGGTTCGTTTGCTATTTTTAATAGTAGTTATTTTAACACAACATAGTATAAGGGCGCAAAGAGGCTTTAGGGAAGATTTAAAGGAATAATATAAATTCTATCTAAATCTAAGGGTATATAGCTCTTAAAGAGAACAAGACGTTGCATAAAGAAGAGAAAGGAATATAGGAAACTTGTAACTAAATATTCGGGGTCTTAGCAGTAGACGCATGGGCATAAGCCCACACGGATTTTAACAAGTTTCGACTAAATTCCATTACGTTGGTGGAATTTAGTGGAATTCAATTGAGTCAGCGGAACTTAGTGGAAAACAGTGGATTACGGCGGACAATTGCGGACAGTTGCAGACAGTTGTAAATAGTTTACGAACAGTTTCATAGTGTTATCTGTCGAGTGTTTCACCAAGACATTCCTACTGTAACTGGGCTAGTCCCGTTATAGGGATACGGTCTTATACAGCTAGATGTGCAAGGTTATTGTCACCCATGTCAATATAAGAGTGGCATCTGGTCTTAAGCGGAACAAAAATATAACTTAGGAAAGCTTAAGTATTGGGCGTTACTGTATACGCTAAAGAAGTATCGCGTATATCTATACGGCGTTTGATTTACAGTAGAGACGAACATAAACACCTTAGTCACGCAGCTAAATTATACTGCCACTAATTTACCCAGAGTCTTAATGATAAGATAGCTAGCTTAGATCCAGCTGTAGGACTTTAATGTTAGATATATGCCGGGGAAGAAGAATAGCCTAGCTAATGGACTTTTATAATAGCTACCTAATAGCAAATAACCTAATAAGCTAACTAAGGATATTAAAGAGTTTATTAACTGTAAGCTAAGTGCCTTAGAATACACGGCTAGCCCTCTTAAAATGGAAGCGGGTCTGCTATTAAAAGGCTTATATTTAAAGGAATCTTAGAGGATTGCGAAATGGCTAGTGACCTTATAGCGTCTAAAGGAGATAAATACTAAGGAATTTAAAAGGTTTAAGCGGTATGCGCTAAGGTTCCTAGTGCGTAATTAATAGCTCTTCCGCTAATAGTCTAAGAATATACTAATATAAAGGGTAGTTAATAACGAGACTACTTAGCAGGAGATTATTAAGAGCCTTTATAATTAGAGTGGATATTATAGACGGGAGGGAATATATTAGAGGGTCTTAAATTAATACTAGTAGCTAGGGCTGTGGGATTAAATATCGTGGTATATTAAGTTATGCTTATAGTGCTAATAGTAACAGCTAGGATAGGAAGAAGAAGTAATATACTCTATATAGGAGTCCACCTTGTGGCAATAAGTAATAGTGGATATTACGTTTATACCGCCAAACCGTCTTAGGTTCCGATACCTGGCCATTGCTTAAGAGTATATATTTAAATGGGTGGAAGCTTGGGCCCTTTAGAATAAGGATACAAAAAATATAGTAAAGTTTCTCTATAAAGACGTTATCTGCTAATAGGAAGTGTTTAGACAGCTCTCTATAAATAGTAGAGGAGAGAATGCTAATATTACCGCTGCGCTCGCGGAGCTCTATAACATTGAAAGGGTTATAGCTTCCGCATATTACCCGCAGTCGCAAGGCTTTATAGAGCGAGGTCATAAGCCTATAGTAGACGCTTTAGTAAAGATGGAAGGCTTATAGCTAGACAATCTTTATATAGTCTTATGGGCAGATAAAACGACTATTAAGAGGTCTACGGGAATGACACCAGTAAGGGTTATATACGGATATAAGCACGTCCTTCCCGTCAAACTCTGTATACCTACCTAGTAGATACTGCCTTGGGAAACAGTCTGGACCACTATAGAGCTACTAGCACTTCGCGCAAAGCAGTTTAACCAAAGAGACGCAGATATATAAGAAGCTGTCGCGTGTATAAAACAACTAAGAGTTGCAAATAAAGAGTATTTTAATAACACCTACCGCATTCGCTAGGACGGATTTAAGGTTGGAGATATAGTTATGCTCTATAACACGCAGCTTAAGCAAGACTATTCTAGTAGTTATAAGTTGGATCCAAAATAGCTAGGCCCGTTCCGCGTACGTAAAAGTTACCCTTACAAAGGATAGTACTTAATTAAGAATCTTAATGGCATGCCGTTTTGCAATTAAACTCTAGGGAATAGATTAAAGAGGTTCTATTAATAATAGATATCTAAGGTCCGTCAGGAGGACCAGCTTAACTAGTTAGGCGGAACTATACTATAAGAAATAATAGCAGAGCTAGAGCCTAAGGAGGATGTTATATAAAATCCACCAGTATCACAACGCCGTATATTTTAAGAAGTGCGCGTTCTAGAAAGATTATTTGATAGAACTAAGTATAAAATATTTAACTAAGGGACAGTTAAGTTCTAAGGTAGGGGAGGGGATATAGATAATAGCCGCGCAATCCGTCCATTTATTTACCGTATTTCCTAAAGCTCTTTCTATTACGCTTTCTTATTTACTTTTTTTAGTTATAGGAATCTAATACGTGTTAATAGTAAGGTAAGGATAAAAGAATGTTTGCATATAGCTATTTAGTATTATTTACTGCAAAGATATTAGTTCTGCTTACCGCCTTTACCAAGCCAATAGTAATTTTCCATCCTAGGGATAGAAAATTATAATTAGTCCATTTAACGATTAGCGCCGGTAGAACTCCACACCGCTACCAGATTTGGTGGACCATTTATATTAGGAAACCCTATTAAGAACTTTACCTTTTTGCCCTTAATAAACCTTAAAGATAAATATAATTAGCTAAAGCATAAACTAAGCAGAATTAATAATAGCACACTTATTATATCTTTGTTTAGCAAACCACTAGTACTGTATAAAGAAGCTAAGCAACAGATTAATAATATCCTTATAGAAGTCAGAGGCTTTATAGTTAATTAGTATTATACAGTGCTTATCTAAATCTGTGACGAGATTCTGCTTAAGAGAGAAAACTACGTAGATGCTGCTAGTGTGGTAGTTAATTTCGTTAATTATAATAACGGGTTACAAGCATCTCTAGGAAAGGACGCGTTCTTAACAATCTTTAAGGATATCTCTAACGTTAGTAAGATAGTAAAAGATTAAAGGAATTAGTACAATAAAGCCAGAGAAACTATCTAAAAAGCCTAGGGACAGGATATTCTTAATAGACCGCTAAAACACGCAGTCTCCTACTACTTCCTTTCTACCACCCAAAAGCTTACTGTTTACCTACTTTATAAAGTAATAGCGCGAGTTAATAAAGCCCTAGTTAAGAGGCTCGATTATCCAGGCCGCGGCATTAAGAATACTACTTAACTATAGCCGACCGACTTCGCGCTCGCGCCTAAAATGTTAGAAAGAGTAATATTAGATTAGGTGGTAAATAAGCATAGTTTAGGGAGACACTTAACTAGCTTCCTTATTCTAAATAAGGACCTACCGCTAAGAAATAGGAGACTGACTATTATGGGACCGGAGGTTACTAATATTGGAATTAGATAAGCAGAAGAGAGCTTGGCTTTTATACTATAAACGCATTTATAATATACTTCTAACGTAATAAATCCCTTAGCTTTTTAGCCATTAACACCTATTTAAGGAGGAGGCGTTAGTATTATGCCAAGCCCGTCCCAGTAAGGATTGCCTATATTAGTGGACTTGCCTTTATTATCTATAAATAAAAGCATTCTTGCAGCTAGAACGCCTATTAGCTCGCCCCTATAGCTGCCAGTATCCTCTTTAAGGAGGAATCCAAGGAGAGGGCTTGCGGTTGCTTATCTAGAAGTAGAAGGGCTAGGAGTAGAATTGCTATTTAATAAAAACGTTATTAAGCTGGGAGATAATAAAGAATACATTAAAGAGGCCATAGATGCTGTAGCGATACTCCGCGCGAAACAAGGATATAACTATAAGGACAACGTGCTAGCTTATCTTAAGGCGTCCCTAAACCAAACTACCAAAATTGAACTGACTAAGGTTATAAAGCTCTTGCGTAGTTAGTATAGGGCGGTTGGTTTAAACCCAGAAATATATAAGGTCTGCTAGATGCATATATAAGCCATAGAAGGGCGTATAGGTTTAGCAATAAAGGGTCTAAACTATGCCGCGCTATATTACAGACTCCGTTTAATATATTACGCTTATAATTACCTAGGCACTATAAAGATAGACCCTACTACGTACTCCTAGTTCCAAAAAGCTTATAGGCCTCTAATTCTGTCTAACTCCTTAGGACCGTATAAGTTTATTTATAACTCGGCATTAAGGTTTTCCTATAATAGGGAGGCTTTACTTAATTAGATACTGTTACTAAACGACCAAGATATATAGCAGCGAGAAGGATCCGTAGTTTTAAATGTATTTAGGTGGTAGTAGGATTCTAGTATCTTAGCAATAATTAATAAAGAAATGCATATATACCGCTATTATTAGCGTCTAATTAATAGGCGACTAAATTACGGCTAGTTAAGAACGATGGTCTATAGTCTTTACCAACAGCTAATAAGATAAGACCCTTAGTATTATTATCTCTATTACGCTCTTAGGCCTAACAGCTAGTGGTAACTTATTTCCTACCCTTATTATGCGAAATTTATAGTTAAAGGAGACTCTACAGCTTTCCGCCATATTAACATTAATATTCCCTTACTCCTTAAAAGTAGACACAGTGCCGATATAATCTAAGGGAGCGTTTCTCTAGATAATAAGACTAAGGATAACTATACGATTATCCTTCCCGGTATGCATTATTACTTAAAATTATAGTAGGCAGATCTTAAAGCGCGAGGATTAGCTAAGGGCGACGGATTTATATATAAAATCTTGGATCATAACTGGACCGCTAAGGACGTAGAGAAATATGCGACTAACTAGGTAGCTCAGCCATATAAGAAGGGAGATGTGTGTATAACTATGCCTTACCTTTCTTATAGAGCGAAAGGATCTTTAACTGGGACCCGGCGAACAATACTGCTATAGTTTATTGGTATTTAGGATAATTATAATAACCTTAAGGTTACTAAAGGAGGTACTTAGATAGAGTTAGTAGATGCGCACTAAGACTTAAGAGCGCCGCCCCATACGCCGTCTGGATATACCAATCTCTACGGCACAATTCTATATTGCTTCCCTATAGTAGTTAAGCTTATAGCTGCCAGCGCTCTATCTAACGCCCTTCTTAGTAAACAACAATGGGATTCTCTAGTAGTAATTTAAGATTGTGATCTTCTTCTTACTAGTAATAGGAATAAAGTTATAAAATAGATACATTCCTATTGTCTAAAGGCCGTTAAGAACTATAAGGATGCGTTTCAGCTTATATATGCAACTAAAGTGGAGCGCTTTAATAGCCGCTTGTACTTTTACTGCGTTAACAATAGAATTAAGCCTTTAACTATTACGGTAGATCTAAGTAGAGTACCCCTAATTATTATAGAAGGATAGAGTTATGTAGAGCTACCTAAAGAATTATAGGATAGAACCGAGCAAGTAGAAGGACACAAAAGAGCTATATTATCCGAGAGCCGCCAGTCTGATATATCTTGTACTGCTTAGCCAGGCGGACGAGAATGGTCTTGTTTAACCAGAACGGAGTCTCCTCGTTTACTATCTTGGGTTTGTAGTAAAGGTAAGAAACGCATATAATTACCTACCGCGCCTTTGTTTTAAAGATAAGGAGTTTTAGAGTTTTGAAAGTCGTTAGGGGACAACGACTTGGGTAGGGGAGGTATGTAGTAGTATGATTTAGCCCCCTAGATTTAACATCTAGATTAGGTATAGCTTTGGGAGAGCCTAGGCCTTCTATATATTTTATATAGATTGGTCTAGAGCCCTTAGAGTCTTAAACAACTCAGACATAGCCGATAGATAGATAGTTTCTTTCTTTAAATACACTCCTTTCTTCTCTCTCTACAGACTGCGTACTTATTAACGGCTTCTTACTAAAGGCACCGTGACTTCCTATCTACGAGAGCCTATACCCTCCCATACTATAATATTAATTATAAGACGCTTCTCCTTTATAGTACCAAGCTTAACTAAACACTTATAAAGGGAATATAAGTTAGTGCATACAATTATAAGAATAGTAGGAAGTTTAAGCCAATCTATAATTATCTTAAGGGTAGTTCCAATTGCAATTACTATATTAGCTCCGTTAACTATTCTATATATCTCTAACGCTAGAACACTTTAAGTAACATACTTACTCTTAGTTAAGCTCTAATAGATAAGATTGCCGTAGATTATAAAGTCATTCTCTCTAGTAGATTTATTTGTAATAATAATCTTATATCCTAGCTAGGAGCTAAAATCTTTATTATTTATAAATAATCTATTAATAAATACAAAGAGCTTAGTAGTAGGAAGGTTAATAGGCATATAGAGTAGTCCCCAATTAAAATGGTTTATTTACTAAGAAAGGCGCTTATTTAGGGCAAGAATATCCTCCTTAGTTAGTTCCTGGTATTAAGCAGCAATAGAAAGATTAAAGAAAGCCTTAGGTTAATAGATAGAAGCAATATAAGCTCTATAAGCATATTACTCCACGTATCCTTGCTTTAGAAAATTAACGTTAATAATATTAATCTTCTTACCTTAACCTTTCTGGCATAAAGCAATAGAATCCTTATTTAGGGAGAGGATATATCTATTAAAGAGCAGTAGTGTTATTAAGTCAAGTCTTTCCTTTAGCTTTGCTATAAGATTTACCTTTACTAGCTTATCTTCTTTAAGAGCTAAGAATTAACCATCTCCTAAGATAATTATATTATTAGTTTATATGCCAATAATTCTAAATAAAGTTCCTATAGTTGTAATAAGGAAGCAGGGATTAAATATAGAAGTAGTTATTAAGAGCTTCTCCGTATAGTACTTACTATAGGTAGCCTATTAATAAGTTCCCGCCTCTACGATTCTATATAATGGCTTAAGTATAACTATAATTATATCTTTGGGATATTAGTGGCGAATTTGCTCTAAAAGGTATACTAGTATTAAGCGCTAAAGGCGCATCTCTAGTTAGGTATATGCTTAAGTAATATCTTATAAATAAACCGCCATTTCATTCTTTAGTAAGGAGGGAGCTAGCGCAATAATAACCTACTAACTAGCTCGTTAAATTATAGGGGATTATATAAGAATTACTTCCTTACTATTGTCGTTATAACCTTAAATAACTAGTCTCAACTTCTTAAATAGGGTGTTAGTAGCTTTGCCTTTAATCTTATTACCTATTTTTAACTTAAAGATACAAACTCTATTAAACTTAGTAGGGTTATACTTCTTAAATTTAAAGACTCCTCTTATAATAAGACCATTAATCTCCTACTTATTAGATACTTAGAAAGGGGCTCCTAGAGTTATAATACGGCCTTCCTTTTAGAGTTGTTTTATAAGCTTAAAGTCCGCCTTCTCTTTAGCTGTTATAAAGGCCATTAATAACTTAACTCTACTCTTAATAGCAGCAACAAATTGCTCTTTAAAATTAATAAGATATTAGCGATTTTATAATCCTTTTAGGCAACCTCTACTGCGTTATAGTTGCGGCATATCTACTATAATTATATTAGAATTATAGTCGCCTTCTAAAGCACGTTAATTATAGTTCTCCTTTAGGGTATCCTTTAAGGCATCCTATAAAGGCCCAAAACTATTATCCCTATAGTAGGGCTTAATAATAGTTAAGCGGAATTAAGTGGGTCTATAGGGCATCTAAAGAGTATAAGTTTAACCCTTAATGGCGATAAGTATATATAGGCCTAACCAGCCCCCTTTCTTACGCTATACCCATACTTTAAATTGGAGTGGTAGATCTATTATTATTAAGGTGTTTAGACCGTTTCTTATTCTTAGTATATCGTTAACCTAGCATATAGCGTAGATGCGGCGCACCTCCTTTATTGCGTTATGGATAGCCTTAGCTCGTTATGTAATGGATAGAGATAGTAGAGAATTGTTAGTTATTTAAAGGTAGGCGCTAAAGACTAGCAATGTAGGTATAAGCCCATCTAGGCCAGCGGAATTATTAATAGCCTTAACAGCTATCTATAAGATAAGCTCTTTGCTAGCACCCTCTAGTTCTAAAGAAATAATTTTATATACTTAGCGTAATAGCGTATAATATCGTTCTACTTTTCTAATACTATTATATGCCTTAATAGGGACTTCCTTAACCTTAATTTCTATTGCCTTTACCTATTGCTAGAACTTTATAGATAAGAAGTTCCTTCCTATATCATAAATAACTTAATTAGGGGGTCCTAGGTAGATATCAATCTAGCATAATTAAAGAGTATCCTATACATTCCTAGCTAACATATCCTTTAAAAAGCGTGCGGCTTAGAAGAAGGTTAAGGAGTTAATAACTTAGAGTACTAGCTTGCCGCTAAGATATATAATATTAATAATAATACAGAAGTTAAAGTTGTAGTTATCTTTAAGGGTGAACTTAAATTAGCTAGGGGACTTTTGGTTTATTTAGTAGTAATAGTAGTACTTTATAAGATACTTAATTATCTTAACTTTAACTTTATAACCTACCTACTAAAGAACCCTAAGTAGTTAGTAAATAGATAGGTGGCTAAAATGATAGTATAGTTAACGTAGCTCTAACTTAGTTAAGTAGCTCTAAGTAACGCTCCTTTCTGGCTATTAAAGGAGCAACTAAGGGTAACCCCACTTGCATATAACAGGTACCCAATTATCTCCCTAAATAAGCATATTCTTAAGGTTATTAAGCTTAACGCCTAATTTATTTATATCTTAGATATAGAATAGAAATAGGGTATTCGCGGGAATAATATAGAAAGTAATATATCCTAATAGGGTTTAGACCTTAATTGTGCTAAAAGAGATTATAGTACCCTTACTAAAGCGAATTGTATATTGGCCTACTGTTAATTAGTTAATCTAAACAGAGCTATTAAGCTGCTAAAGAGCTTGAACTTAAGGTTCTCCTACTATTAATACTTCTGCGGCTCTAGTATCTGGCATAATACTATAAAAGACGTTCACTAAGTATCTATTATTAAAGGAGAACGCGGAACTTTCCTTTAGTTTATTAAAGATATCTAACTTTATAACAGAATAAAGCGTAGATTAGTTATTAAGGACAGCGACAGTTTATATACCATTTACCTTACTATACTCGGTGAAGTATTAGTTAGGAGAGTAGTCCTTAATTTCCATATCTATAAGGAGCTGTTTGGCCTTGTTAACCTTACCCTTAAGATCTTCTTCGCCTTTATATTAAACTAGAAAGCTTTAGAAGTAGGCTATAATAACCTCGTAGTTTTTAATATTTTATGCGCTCTAGCAAAACTTATTATATACCTCCTTTTATCTATTAAGGGGGTGCCTAGTTAACCAGTAATTTGGCTTCTTATAAACATAGCACTTCTTTTAATAATTACTCCAAAATAAACCTCCACAATTGCCTTATAGTTAATATTAATTATACCCTCCGCTATATCCCCTACCGCAGCTACTATATATTTAGTCAGTCCAGTTATAATTATATTAGTTAGCTAGGTCAATTAGAGTAGGTTAGGGTTAGGTATTAAATTGCTATACTTTTTAAGAGCGCAGAGCGGTGCTAATAGAGGATCTTAATTAAGCATATACTCCTTTATAAGTATTTACAGGATTAAAGAAAGTAAGGTTATATTCTTTAACACCTCAGTATACGCTAATAATTTAATCGCGTAGGCTAAAGTCCTCTTAATATAATTTAGATAAACTATATTAAATTATCTAAAGTTAATTAAAGAGCTTTTAGAGATAATTGAGTTAAGAGGCATCTGGGGTTGTCACAATAATCCTTAGGAAGGTAGTCTCTCTCCACTCCAATATATACTGCTGCTTATTCTCCTCTATTTTAAAGTGGCATCTTATCTTATATATTATTTAGTTAAAATTATATCCTTTTCCTGCCAAACAATTATAATAAAAGGTATTAGCGCGGCCCTTAAGTATAATAGAATAGGCGTTATAATATTAGTTAGGTTCTAGTCTAACCTTCTAATAACAGTTATAGAAGATATGCAGCTTTAAATTAAGAATATTATATAGTTCCCCGCTAAACCTCTTCTCCTAGTCTAAATAAAGCTTTATAAGCTCTGTAAGCATTTTTAAGGTGCCTCTAAGCAGTATTGGGCCACGTTAAAATTGCATTAGAGATTAAGGTAGGAATTGCTTTATAGGCTGCAGTAGAGATATAGATCTTAATAGAACATAGCATAGTACCTAATCTTGCTGTAATAGAGTTTAAAGGTTATTAAATTGTAAAGCAAGGAGATCTTATGCTTGCTCTTATTTAATAGTTAAAGTTATAGGTTAAATTAATAGATCCTAGGGAGCTAAAGATAATAGAAGCAATAGATACGGAACGTAAGAACTTATACCTAAAGCAATAGAATTTAAACGTGTCTCTATTGGTATATTATTTAAATTCCATTATAAGTTAAGCTTCTTTATAGTGCGTAGTTAATACTTAATCCCTTATAGAGTCCATTCATGCTCTTCTTTTACATTAATAACTTACTCCTAAATATTGTCTTTAATAGCGCTTCCATCTATAGGGACAAATACTCCATTCTCCTAAAGGAAGTTACAGAAGTCTTATATAATAAGCTTGTTCGCAAGAGCCTATATTTCCTTTATCTATCTAATAAAGTCCTCCTTCATACAATACCATAGCATAGTGTTGTTTTATTTACTGTCTATATAGTGTATTATATAGTATAATAAGAATCCGTTCAGGTCCTTTTACTTGGCATTTATAGGGTTAATGTCTTTATTCTATATCTTTAGGTTAATATCTTCCTCATACTTCTTTAGGTAGGTTAACGCCATAATAGGTTAAAGGTAGGTAGGGTTTTTAGTTTTATAGAATCTCGTAGGTTTACTGTTAAGAGGTAGGCAATTTAAGATATTATTTAACGCGTTTTGGACGTTAACTTAAAACCCTAGGTTTAGTAATACTTCTAACCTAAAGTACTTAACTAAATCTTCATAAACGTAGTTATTCTGCGTAATAGACGCAACTTAGTATCTCCTAGTACTCAGTAACACTTCTATTACTGGTTTTCCGCAAGTCTAAGGTAGTATAGTATCACCAGGATCCATTCCATATAAGCGCATATAGCACCCCTATACGAGACTCTCTTCTATCGATAACCTTGCTGTTCTATGGTTAACTGTGTGTTCAACCACTGATCAGTATTGGTAACACAGGGTAACTCCCTCACCAGTACTACTCGAGTAGATACAGTGATATTGTTGATAATGCTTAATTGTATAGAATTGAGGAAGGGCGAAGAGCTTAAGGCTCCTCGCCACGCTAGTACCGCAACGACACGTGACGACCGCTTGCCTCATTCCCGACACTTATAGCTTACTTAGTTAATTGCTTAAATTTATCTTATTAACTATGGCTTTAAGTTTAACTCCTACTGTTACCGCTACTACAATTACTACGGCTCTTAGTACTGGCGAGAAGTTATAGAATTTCTCTTAAGCAGAGGTAGATGCTTAGCTTAAGAGCCTATGTTATATAGTAAGTCTTCCCTTATTTATATAATCCCTAACTAACTTCTTCTAGGATATCTAATATACAGCTCTTCACTACTACGCTGCTAAGGACGTTACTACGCCGGCTTCTATTACTAAATAATAAATTAATATAAAGCGGCCTTTATACGTTAATATAATAATCTATTTGCAACAGGAATACCATAAGGATCACCCCTCTCGCCCATACTCTTCCTTTTCTTTATAAGCAACCTACTTAATTCCTTCGAGGAAGGGGCGACCTAGGGGATAGGCTTTGTTGACGATACAACCCTAATTATATACGGGCCAACAGCCGCTGAGAATTACAGAACACTAGAGAAAGCCCATAACACCTATATAGAATGGGCAAGACGACATAGAGTCCAATTCTCACCAGAGAAATACTAGCTAATCCATTTTATAAGAAAACGCAACCAATCTGCAGATCTCTAGCATATAATCTATATCTAAGGCTTTGGGGGTCAACCAGTTCAGGGCCTAAGGGTATTAGGAGTATAGGTAGATAGCAAGCTCTAGTGGAGCGTATATGCGGCGCAAGCGGCCTGTAAGGGCCAAGCACAGTACATCGCGTTATCCAGGATTGTTAACTCTATATAGGGTCCATGCTTCCAGAGGTCACGCCTACTATACACAGTAGTTGTCCGGCCAACCATGACGTATAGGTCCAGTATTTGGGCCATTGGTGAAACTAAGAAAGGCCCCCCCAAATCGCTCCTTAAACCACTCTAAAAGGTCCAAATATCCTGCCTCTGGAGCATAATAGGTGGGTATAAGCAAACGGCCACAGCACTGCTTAAGAAGGAAGCCAATATTCCCCCCCTATAACTATATATTGAAGCCGCTGCAATGCAAAGGGCGCAAAATAAACGCAACTCTAATATCACAAAGTATATTAAGACATGCTTAAATAAACTATAGAGGGACCCTAGGGTGCCCTATAGGAGAATAAACCAACAACCCCAAAGTAGGGAAGATATATTAGAGAAACAGGTAAAGAAAGCAGAAGAAGAATAGTGCTGCTTTAGGGCCTAGGCCCATATAGAGGAGGAAGGGAGACGCGTAAGAGGCCAGTAAAGACAATAGTAAGAGAGAAAAAGGAGCCAAAGTAGAGCATAAAAGAACGCTGGGAAACTATCTACCGTAATACAATACTGGTTAGACCAACGCTGGAGAGGCGCATAGGAGTTAAAGGTATAGAGGCTGTCTTAGGCAAAAGGAACCTAAGCCATAGCATAGTTAACGCCATGGGGGGTAAACACTTAAGGGCTCTAAGAAGGCCTAATAAAGGCAGAAAATATAATAGCAACACTCTTAAGAACAGGAATAATAGGACTAAAAGACTGGCTCTACTAGGTGGGTGTCCTAGTAGGCAGCCTAAGATGTAAATGTAGCTGGCCAAGACAGACACCAAAACACGTAATACTGTTATGCCCCTTACACACTAACTAAGAAGCAATACTCTTAGCAGCTAGCATAGAGAACTATAATACACTGCTCTTAATATAAAAAGGTCTTAAGGCAGTTACCTAGTGGCTTATTAGCCAAAAAGTGCTAGACCAGTTCTGGGTGGTAAGGGAAATAGCAATAGAAGGTAAAGGGGCGAGTAATAGGCGCCCCCTAATGACTCTATAGTAGTAGAGTGAAAGTTTGTGATACTAGCGCGTCCGTAGACTTATTACGGCAGTAGTGGTTCCCAAGGAGGTCAAAAAGTAAGGTAGTAGAGCACCACAGGCAACTCGCAGGCGCCTCACAGGCGCTAAGTAGGCGAGTCCCAAAAGGCGAGGAGATAGATCATGGGGTTTTCTCATTTTCTTAAATAGAGTTTTCTCCCCATATATAAATAAGGAGTAGTCCACGTGGGCCCAATAGGGATCCGAATTGGACGTTAAGCAATGAATTATTATTATTATTATTATTATTATTATTAATTATCTATAGTTATAGAGATAATGTAGCTAATATAAGTACCTTTTTCCCTTAGTTATACAGTAGCTGACTTGTAGATTTAGCCTTGTAATGCCTATATGGTAAAGAATAATTAAAGTTAGTTAGGACCTCGGCCCTTCTCTATTTATTATACGCTTAATAGATATTAGAATAACTGTTATTTAAACTATAAATGGTGGGAATAGGGAAATAGCTATAATCTTATATATAGCAGCACTTGTCTAGATAAGTTAGAGGGTGATTTATTAGCTAAGGAGGAAGATGATAAGTTGGATAATGGGTTAAGTAATATACCTAATAATTTAACAGCAAATGCTCCTTTTAAGTTTCGTTAAAGCTTACAATTCTATACTATATAATACCTAAGCTATATAGCTTCTAAAATAAATTTTCTTTTTCTTCTTTAATAAAAGTTTACTATTATAATGTTCTAGGCCTTGTATAACTTAGTATCCATTCTAGTAGTAATATTACTATTATATAAGAAGGATTTGTTAATAAAAGAAAAGTTTTAGAGTTCTCTAATAGTAGGTTTTTTTCTCCTACTAAGGCCCCTTAGTTATATATTATACGCTAGTTAGAATAGGCAGGCTAGCTACTAAGTAGTATTTCTAGGGTATAACCTATTATATTTAACTATTCCTAGCCCCTTTTAGAAAGAACTTTTAAAAATACCACTTTTAATCTAATCTTTTATACTCTCTGTAATCTTAAGCATAACGTAGTTTATGAGCAAGTGGGCCACCTAAGCAAGTGGACCACCCTACCAAAATCGCGAAGAACGCGACGCGCTATACAACTATAACCTCAATGGCCACACCACAACAACAAGAAGCCCTCTATTGAGAGGGCAGAATTAATTTAGCCATCAATGCGCATAAGCAAGGCCAAATTACAAGCTTCCGAGCCGCTACTAGCATATATGACGTGCCTAGAAGTACAGCCTAGCGACGCGTAAAGGGCATTAAACCAAAACGCAATTCTATTGCACCAAATCGCCGTCTTACGCCAGCACAAGAAGAGAGCCTTAAGCCGTGGATTCTATTATTAGATTGACGCGGTATGCCGCTATGAATTAAGACCGTACGACAGATGGCTACTATTCTAGCTACCCAGCGCCCTAAATCTGCCACTATATAACCTATTGGCAAGAATTGGGTATTAACCTTTTTTAAGCGCCATAACGACCTATAATCTAAATATAACCGCAAATATAACTACTAGCGTGCTAAATGTAAGGATCCTATGCTTATTTAGGCTTAGTTTAAATATATTGTCATGGGACACCTCTATAACACCTTATATACGTCCACCTGTTCCTACCTGTTTCCACCTGTTTCCACTAACGCAGCAAGAAGAGACCGACCGCGAGACGACAATCTAATGGCAATCTGCTGGCAATTTATGGCAATCTGCTGGCAATTTATGGCAATCTGATGGCAATCTGCCGCATTCTGCTATATTTTACTAAGTTCACTAAATCCTACTAAGTTCTGCTAGGACCACTACTTAAATCCTATTCTACTCCGTGTATATATTAACTAAGCAACCAAACTAATAATATATACCCTTTCTTCCCATTTCCTTACCTTCTCTTCTTATATAATGTCTTAACCTTATTATATAGTTTATATATATAGCTTAATAATATCTACTTCGTTATATATTATTACCACTTATACTTACTCTGTAATACTATATTATATTAAAATCTTAAAAACCTATACTATGCCCTACCCCGTTTAAAATACAGAATAACCTTAAAACCCCTATAATAGCCGCTAATATTATATCCATACTTTAGAAACAATTAGTAGATATATAAAAGTCCTTTATCGACGCCCTTATTTAAAACTAAGCTAAGACCTTTAATCCTATAGCAATACAAGGACTACCTAGATAGGTCTCATCTAGTATAAAAAGACATAACCCAGAAACCAGATTTGGCTCTATAGTTTTTACTGTAGAGAACGAAGAGAAAAGACAAGAAATCCTTAAGCAAAAAGAGATTTTAATTGCAGGTACAGCTACTAAGGTAGTAAAATACCTCGAAGTCTCTCCTACTACGCAGTGTACGAGCTGCCAAAAATTTGGCTATATAGGAGACAGGTGCACTACTAGGGCCTGCAGATTCTGTGCGGCTGCATATCTATCTAAAGACCACTCCTGTTCTACCTGTATAATAACAGGCAAGCCTTGCAAGCATACTACCCCTCTTTGCATTAATTGTAAAGAAAAACACTTTGCTAATAGTAAAGACTGCGAGACTCTTAAAGCAGCTAAACTAGTACGCGAAGAAGATTCTATGGAAGAATAAAATAGATAGGATTCTAGAAGGAGGTAACTCCTACTAGGCTCTTTAAAAGATATTAGAGAGCAAAAGGACAGAAATAAATTGCAAAAGAATAGGGACAGGTATTAGGATGTCTCATAGTTTTTTCTACCGTTTTCTCATTCCCTAGTAGTTGCAGGAACTTAGTATTTTACTAAGGAACTATAAACTCCTAGTTTAGTTGTTTATAAACTACTAGGACATAGCTACTAATACATGTTAAGCTGCCTAGAAAGGATTCATGTATATAGAACTATAGCGCCATAGCCTGAGGCTGCATACGCAGTATTGTACGTAGTATAATACAATGGATATAATTAAAAAAAAAACTAAGCTACTATGGCTTAATAGTAAGCCAAACAAGAAGCACGGTATTAGAAAATAATTAAGGCCCTCTAAGAATAAATCCGCACCCTTAAGATGCCTACGCTAAGCCCTTAAGACTAATTGCTATTACTAAAAGCTAATACGCGGAACGCAAGCCCTAAACTAGCAATAGTTATCCTACTAGTAAAACTAACTACTATATTATAACAATCTAAAAAACTACTAGACCCTCTAGTATTTACTAGCAAATAATAAGAGCTTTAGTTATTCTTAAGCCGGCTTAAGAATAAGCTAATTAGTAATATTAACTGTTACCTAACTAAAGCTAACTAACTCTACTATACCCTAAGTTAACTAGGAGAAGACGTAGCTAACCTTATTAAACCTCTTTAGCCAAACTTAGTATAAAGCCTAGTTATACTTCTTAAAGCTATATACAGTAACCTAAACTACTAAGCTACTACTTAAAGGAAGATAAACCATATAACTTAAAAAAAGAAAGGTTTTCTAGTATGCTTCTCCAAATTTAATCGCTATATAAAGGAAATAGGCTAGAATAACTCTACACTAATTAACAGCCTTATTAAATCTCTAAGCCCTAAACTAAAAACCTCCCTAATTAGTATAGACCTACTAAAAGCCCTTAATGTATATATAAACATTATTAATAAACGGTATAATAATATACTATACCTAACACTGAAGTCCGCTCCTTAATATAATATAATAACCCCATAAATATCTACTAAGTTATTATCTTAGCCTAAGCACCTTAATGCTATAGATATTAATACTAGGACCCTAGGATACGCCCTACTAGGGTCCTCTAAATAAGAATAATATACTAAGCTAGGTCTCTACTTTAAATATAAAAGTAGCTCCTACCTCTTTAACTACTACTTTACCCCCTTCTAAAAAGATCTATAAACAGTTAACGCTAATAGCTGTTTACTGCACTAATCTTCTAGCTACTAGCCCTAATCTTTATCTAGCTTTAACTCTATATCTAGTAAGCACCACTTATAAGGATAAAGTTATAACTAATATTCTATAGGAACCCCTTCCCGCTCGCTATTAAAAGGTATATCTTAGAGTTAAGTTGCTCTTTAGGACAGCTATATTATAGAATATTATTAAATATATTAGATATTATAAACCTAACTCTTAGGATTATAGTATAACTATTAACTACTATTTTTAGTAGAAAGGTTAATAGGCTAATATTTAAGTCTAATTAATACAGGAGCTAGTAGTATAGGATTTATTAATAAGATCTTAATAATGCTATATAGGAAGGTGGAAGCAATTAGTGTCTAATTATACTTATTAAAGTAATATTTTAGATCTAGCCAAAACTTAGTTTCGCATTAACGGATAAAATAATTATAGTTTTGAAGACTATTACTATTATACTTATTAGGTTCCTTTATACAAAATTTAGGGTTTTCTAATATTATAACGTAGTATAGTGTTATCTCTTTAAGTCCGCTTTGTATTTAGGGTGTCTATACTTTTCCTAATTATCCTTACAATTATTCTTAATAGTCTTAATATACTTATCTTAATTATATATCTCTAACTCCTTTTTTTTATAGGGTCTTATATAGCAACCGCTTTAATAACTCCCTAGTGGTAATCGTTTTTAAGGGTCTTAAAAGGTTAGATAGACTAGCTATAGCTTTCTAGTCTATTCCTTTGTAAGTAGAGGGAATACGCTCCTCTAGGGAGACTCTATTAGCCTCTTATAGTAAGGGCGTTGTTTTAGGAGGTAAGGAGGTATAGCCCATTATTGTTAATTAATAGCTATACGTTCCTTCTATAAAGGATTATAAGCGATTAAAATTATAAGAGGCTAGTTTAACTAAAATGTATAATTATCTAATTAATAGTATAGAATAAGAGTTATAGGTAAGTAGAAGGTAAGTTAAAGGTAGAATAAGCTTTATATATTAAAGGACAAATACTTTTTAACCTCTTCTATTTAGAGACTAATCGCTAGTTCTTCTCTAAAGGAGAACCAGCTCCCTTTATAATCCTTTTAAGACACTAGTAAAACCCTTTACCCCTTATTTATCTAACCATGTCTTCTCTAGGACATTAGTAGGATATTGGTAAAACCTTTATCTATTTTATCTAATATATACCTTTTAGAAGCGCCCGTTACATTTAGATAATAAATTCTTATATAGTAAAACTAGAAGTTAGACTAAAGGTTAAGTATACTAGGTTATATAAGGGATAATGCACTTATATATAAAGGCACTAATAGGCTAAGGGTAGGAATGCTAAGAGCTAAATAGTTAGAAGAACTGGAATAAAAAGAGGATTTAAGGATTGTCATGGCACTGACCTATCACATACTGTTTTATGCTGTCTTGTACTATTTCCTACTATTAGCTAGCCTACCACTAGCGCCTTGGCGCCTGGCCCTGCTACTTATATATAATACCCCTTCGCCTCTTCTCCTCTTTATACCACAACGTAGTTATTTAGCCTACCTGTATTATGGCACTGTGACAAGGATCCCTACTAGATTCGCAAGATAATATACTAAAGGCTATAATAATATAGCAATAAAACGATATTTCCTTATAGATAGATCGTATACGCTTATAAAGCTATACTAAAAGTGGTACAGATAGCGAAGAAACAATAAGTTCGTGCACGAGCCGGGCGCGTGCACAAGGTGGCCCGCGACGTTATTTAATATCAATACAAAAACCGTCAATATTCAGTATATTGAACCTTAAATATTTTATATATATATAGCAGTATTTTACTATTTTACATAGCTATATACATAAAGTAAGGGTATATTATAGGTCGTAGTATAGATAATAGGTAGGAAATAGGTAAAAGACATATAGGGGGGAGGGGGGAGGGGGGAGGGGGGAGGGGGGAGTATAGTGTTTATATGCCCGCACGATACTACGCTATCAAGTGCTTTAATTTTGTATGGAGGCTTAGCTCAATATTCAATATTTAATAAAATGTCAACATAAGGTGGCGGTTTAATATCAATATCAATACGCCCTTATATTGATATTAAATACTGATTACCTCACTGCCTAAAGGACCTATAGAAATCTACACCCACGCCGTAGAGGGCGATAGAATTATAAAATTGCCCTAAGATATTCTTCCGCCCGCTCCAAGAGGCCTATATTGCCGTCCATAAGCTATAATACGTTTGTAAGCTTCTTGGCCTTCACATACACGCAATCGTAATATAATATTGTAATAACAGAGTTAAATAGGAGAGGATGTATTCTATAGAGGCAGACCACTTTAAGGGTTTAGGAAGGGTTACCTTCATCTATAAGGTTTGTATTCATGTCGTTAATGCAACTGTTAATGTATATGCATTGTGCATTAGAATTATAGGGGCTTGCGACGTAAGTGATAGTTGTTTTAGTAGTCTATAAGCACTTTCTACCGCCTAATGGTGCTTGATTTTCATTATAAAATATTTTAGTAGGGGGCGTAGGAGGGAGAGGGTAGGACGAAATTGAAGGTAATCCCCGTATGGCAGTATTAGGCGCACTATATAGATGGTCATAAAAACCTGTTAATTTATGTATCATTAATACTAAGCACGTATTATTAAACCAAGGAGTATTACAAACATACCAGTAAATAAATTTAGTTAAAGGTACTACTTATCCTAGAGGCATGCGGGGGCATATACCGAAGTATTCGTTACTAGTTAAGGATAGATCTTCCACTTTACTAAATCTGGGGTCACTGTAATAAGATAGGGCTACTATAAGCCCTTGTTTTTAACCTCCTTATTGTCAACATATTGAACGGACAATTAGGTATAAGAACTCTGTTTATTAAAGAGGGCTCTAGAGCCTCTATATATATACCAGATAGGTAACAAATAGGTTACAAATAGAATGACGACGTAGTTGTTATTTGGTAATGGAAGTAGGTATTAAGACTTTTAATAAGACATTTGATAAGACATATAAGGTAAGTAGTAGGGTAGTAAGACATAGGGTTCTAGTCTTAAAGATAGTAGTAAGATGGTAGTAAGGAACTTTAATTTAGTTTAATATACCCCCCCCCCCCCAGCTACACAGAGCCTTCTATACTGCTGTACAGTACCAAAAAGTTATAATAGAAATTTGGTGTTGAGTTAAAGAAATCCTCTATATAGTTACCTTGCCTAAATATTGTTTAAATTAAATTAATTAGATCCTTAATATTAACGAGGTTTAACTGCTAAACAAATGTCTCGTACTTTTAATAAGGCAGAGCCTTTATTAAGCTGTTTGCTATTATATCTGCAGTAGGGACCCATTTAATATTAATCCTTCCTTTATAAACTTCCTGGCGGAGCTAGTAGTAATAGATATTAACATATCAGAGCTCAGTGTTAAGCTTAGCGTCGCTTTTAGTTATAAGTTGAATACTATAGAGGGCTCTCGTCTTGAGCTTCTTCTTATAAGATATCTACCATCTAAGGCGTCTATTTAGTAGCTTTCTTAATACAATCTTATAAGCCTTGCTAACTCCATAAGTTATAGATTTGACTATTATTAGTCCTTTTAAAATTGGTCCTTTTAAAATTGGTTCTATTAAAATTAGTCCTATTACTAATTACAGAAGGTACTTAATTACCTCCTTTCCTGCATCTGCCGGTCTACTTCCATCTAGAATATATTTAAATTATAGTCTTTAATTAGTTGAGAAACTTAAGGACTTAGTAGTTATAATATTTAATTAAGGTTCTAGTGTTAAAATTAGGGTAAGAAGGCTAAGTAGAGGGTCGTCCTTTAAGGCTTGCGGACCTATTACGTTATTGTCTTAAGGATTAAGCTTCTCTTAATTGGTTGCTTAATTTTAATTTCCACTAGAATCCACCTGTTAACTTCTACCAATATCTTATCCTTGTCCTTTAACGTACTTACCCCCCTAGAATATTCCACAGAACTATTCTGCTCTAGGGTATTTAGAGCTAAAGACTTTACCATAATACCTTAGTTGGCGATTTTGCTTATAGGTGTCCTTTTTAATATTTCTTTATAAGCTTTACTAACTATATAAGACTTATTTTTAACTGATGTAGGGCCTTTTATAATTACCCTAGTTAATTCCTTAGGCAATCGCCCGATTATATTTATTTCTACATATTTAAGTTAACTGCGCTATAGCCGTCCTTTTACCTTTTAATTTAGTAGAGGCTTTAATAATTATTTTAGTAGTTGCTTTAATAGCTTTAATAATTTGTCTAATAATTGGTTTAATGGTTAAGTTATAAATAAGGCTTCTTATAAAGCGCTTGTCTTTAGCTTATTGTATTTAATAGTGATCTAACCATAGTGGTAGTCATAGTAGGCGTATATCTTATTGTCGTCGTAGTAAAGAGTGTTCTCTTTATTGCTCTAGTAGACTCACTTATTATTAAGCTTTTGGAGGCATACTAGGTTAGTATAGAAGCCTAGTATAAAGGCTGCTCCTAAGAGCTATATCTATCTCTTCCCTTTTAGGTGGTTAATTATAACTATAGCTATGCTATAGCCTACAATTTCTTCTATATGCAAGCCTATGTAAATTTGCTCTAACATAGGTTTGATATTACTAATAAATCTGGCTTAATTGTTAATAATGTGTATAGTGGTTCCTAAGTTAAGAAGAACACTATTACAAAGCTTGTAGTTAAAAGCTAGATTATAGATTCCTTTTTAATAAACCGTAAAGGCTACTTTAGGCTCTTAAGAGCTCTGCTAGTTGTTACCCTCCTTTAACTGTTTATTAACTTAATTATCCTTTTTAATTTGCTTAATATAGGCCTTGATTTTAGGCGTTATATTAGTAATCTTCTTATCCACCTTCTTCTAAATTTTGTTACTTAATATAAACCAAAATAGGCGAGAAATCGACTCTATAATGTACCAGCATTTATTAAAGTAGTAACGCTTTCTATATAGGCACTCTGGCGGCGGTTACCTTTCCTTCTTTTACTTATCTGCTAACGATTTAGGCTTTAATTTAGGTAACTTACTTAACTTATCCTTGTAGACTGCGAAGGATCCTTCTTATAGGTTTTCGCCGTTCTAAGCAAGCTCTATATAACGGTGGTTTTAGTATATTTTAACCAGTTTAAAAAAGGTAGGAAGCGTCTTCTTCTTCTACTTAAGCCTTTTAAGTTAGTTCTTCCAATATTTTAACTAGCTTAGTATAATAGAATTAACTATATATATAAAGTCTCTTACTAAACGGTTACTATTTACCTTAGGTAGATCTAGCTCCTTGCACTTAGTGTATACCTTCTCCCACTCCTCTAACTAGGCCTTAAAGTTCTAGTTCTAAGGTGCTTTCTTTGTGACGGTGCTAGAGCGCGTTACCTGCCAAATTCTACCATGCTGCTGCCATATTCTGCCAACCTATAATTGGCTCGCTTACCGCTAGCGCCTTGGCGGCTGCCCCTTTATATATATTTACTATGGTCCTTGCGACCCCCTTCTTTTCTTCTCCTTAGCTTAGTATCTTTATTAGATAGCAATCCACAAGCTTTAGTT
>Ga0307507_10001809_pt1 | contig 46917 bp, 15 predicted proteins | sample 7_EM_MG_FD_207223 | JGI IMG/M metagenome (GOLD analysis project Ga0307507, IMG submission 207223) | Populus trichocarpa ectomycorrhiza microbial communities from riparian zone in the Pacific Northwest, United States - 7_EM | ecosystem: Host-associated > Plants > Roots > Unclassified | place...
AGACGTGGATTATAGTAGACGTGAGTCACGTGACTTAAGGACCGCATAAAATATCAAGCGGCGCTGCTATTCTTCTCCTTCCTTTCTCTAGCTTTGGATCCTCGTTTATAGACAATCCAATTGTATAGGCTTACGCGTCCTTCTTCCTGTGCTCGTGCCTTAATTAACTAAGTTGCTAACATTATCCAAAGCTTGTCACTACTCTTCTTTCCTAAGAAGGAACTTAAAAATATCTATAAACTACAAACAGGACAAGGACATAGAAAAGGACCTAAAGGACACTAACAGAACAGAATAGGACCCTAAGGATAGGACAGAACTAAAAGAATATAAACAGAACGCGAAACCTGAGAATAGAACACGCACAGACCAGAACCCCCAGAAAATAAATAAACACCGGAAATTACCCAATACCCCTACCGCCATGCTAAGAAATACAGCAGCTGGCAAAGCCGCTATAGGACCCGCAAATACCTCCAATAGTAAAATAGTCGCCGTCTTAACCCCCTAGAAAGAACTTGTAGCAGCCAATACCAAAATTAAACGGCTTTAAGAGCTGCTTAAAACCAGAGACACCCCTACACCTAGTAAGGAGTTATTAGACACCTATAGACTTGCTATAGTCTTTAAGGCCCTAGCCTAACGTACAGTATTAGTATTGTCGCGGTCCGCGAAGGTCGCGGACCCCCTATTGCTTACGGACGGAACTGACCCTATATTTGACAATTAGAAGCTTTAACTGCAAGACAAGCTCAAAGTTAATACAGACCACTTCCCTACTGCTCGAGCTAAAATGGCCTACGTCTTTAGCCGTACTAGTAGGGACGCACAGACGCATCTACGTCCGCAATATGCCTAGGACTTAGCAGACCCCTTCCTCTCTAGAGAAGAGATAATTAACCACCTGTCTTCTATTTATAAGGACCCCTTTAAGATACAAAACGCCCGCCTTAATTACAAAGCCCTTAATATAAAAACAATAGAGACCTTTTCAGCCTTTTAGACCCGCTTTCTATACCTAGCTGGCTAAGCCTAAATTCCCTATAAAGACCTAATACCAGACCTCTTTGACAAGCTTACCCTAGACCTATAGCGCGCCGTACTGCCAGTTTTTACTACTATACAGATGCTAAAGGTACTTATGGACTACTGCCTGGCTATTAATTAAGGCCTCTGTTGAATTAAGGCATAAGCTAAGCGGTATAAAGCTAGAAACTCTTTAAACCAGACTATAAGCGCTATAAGAACAGCCTATAGTGCCCTAGCACAATTAGCAACTCCTATAGCACCAGCCGTATAGCCCGCCGTCAACTCAGCAGCTAGCCGCGCAGCTAGCCCTACCGCGGGTCCGGCGCATACTTGGCCTACGTACAGCAACCCCTATAGATAGGCCCTTAGCAATTAGGGGGCTTACTTCTTATATAGCCAGAAGGACCACTTCGCCAAGGACTACCTAATAAAGGTAAAAACGGACAAGGTTCTGTTAATACAGGAAGACAACACAAAGCTAGAAAAAGAGGAACCCTAGAGGAAGACTCCTTTCTAGGGTTAAAAGGGATTAATATATCACATGTTAATCTGGGTCGGCTAGTTAGTAGAAAAAGCTGCACTATCCCTTATACTTTATTTCGCAATAGATATCAAGTTTTAACCTCTGCTTTAGCTAACTCTGGAGTGAATACCTTTGCCTTAATAGATACTTAGTGCGCTATAAAGCTAGCCAAATTTTTAAATGCGCCCCTTAAGGAACTGCCTAAACCAGTTTCTATTCGCGGGTATAATGGAAGAATAGGGCCACCTATTATAACTATCTTACGGATTTACCTCCGTGTTAATAGATGAAGGCAGTATAATGTCCCCTTTCTTATTACGGACCTGGGAAGCCATAATATAATCTTAGGAAGAAAATGGCTAGCCTATTTAGGCTTATAGCTTAACGTACAGAATAGATAGCTCCTCTAGCCCAAATCCCTACCCCTAACCCCTTCCTTTATAAAAGAAATCAGTATTATAATAGAGAACCTTATACAGCCCTAGATTAATACCATCTACCAAGCCAATGCTATGCGTAGAGACTAGGCCTTTAAGAAGGACATATAGCTTAATCCGTAACGGATTCGTATACTACGCTACCCCCAGACTACCTATGTTACGCCACCCGCACTAGAGACTTAGGAAATTAGTAGTAACCTAGCCAAGTCCCCCATAGAGAACTTAGGCCCTACGCAGCTACGAAGGAAGGCTAGAAATATAGGACGCCATACTAAACTAATAGACTAAAAGGACAACTTATGGAAAATGGAATATAAGCTAAGGAAGATTATAAACCTTATACCGCAAAATACAGCCTAATAAAAGTCCGTAAAGAAACCTACGGACCTTCCCCTAGTTGATATCTGCTGCATCAGCGCCGTAGGATTCTATTAGAACTTGGTCTAACCTAATACCATTACCTTCACCACCAGCTTATATAAAATTGATCGAATAATTAAGGAAAAGGAAAGCGAGCTTAGCGGATAGGAAGGCGAGCTTATGGATAAGGAGCTAGTAGAATAGAAACTACCCCATTAACACCAGAAATTCAAGGACGTATTCTTAAAGGCAGTATCTAATATGCTTCCGCCTTACCAACTATATAACTACAAGATCGAGATTGAGCCAGATAAGGAAAACACCCTTAGCTATAGCCCCCTTTGTTAGCAATCTACTGCCGAATTATAGGCTATAAAGCAATATCTTATTAAGAACCTGGATAAGGGCTTTATTAAGCCTAGCAGTTAAGTCCCTTTCGCCTCACCAATTCTCTTTATTAAAAAGCCAAACGGAGGACTTTGTTTTTGTATTAACTACCATAAGCTAAACAATATAACCCGCAAGGACCGCTATCTACTACCCCTACTCAATAAGACACTGGCCTAAATAAGTAGAGCTAAAGTTTTTATAAAGCTTAATATCCGCTAGGCCTTTTACTAAATTAAAATAGACCCCAGATCTATAGATCTTACTACATTTTAGACCCGTTACGGAACGTATAAATATAAGGTACTTCCTTTTAGACTAACTAACGGACTAGCTACGTACCAGCGGTATATAAATAATATACTCTTTAACTACCTTAATGACTTCTATACAGCCTACCTAGATAATATTATGATTTACTCTAAGAATAAGCTGGAACACAAGGAGCACGTCTATAAAGTCCTACAACAGCTCCGCAAGGCTGGTCTCCAGGTTAATATTAAGAAGTCGGAATTTAGTGTTAAGCGTATAAAGTACCTAGGGTTTATTGTTAGTATAGACAGAATTAAGGCTAACCTAGAAAAAACGGCCGTAATTAACTAGTGGACACCCCCACGGACCATAAAGGGGGTACAATCATTTTTAGGTTTCTGTAACTTCTACTGACGTTTTATTAAGAACTATAGTAGGATTGCCCGGCCTCTTAACCGCCTTACTAGGAAAGACCAGCCCTTCCACTTTAACGCCATATGTATGCAGGCCTTTAATAAGCTTAAAAAATGGCTGGTATTAACTCCTCTACTCGCCCACTTTGACCCAGAATGGCCCTTAATGCTAGAAACGGATGCCTCAAACAGTGTAATAGCTAGTATTTTTTCCCAGAAGCAACCGGACGGAGAATGGTACCCCATTGCATACTATTTAAAGACTATAATAGATGCCGAGCTAAACTACTATATCTATAATAAAGAAATGCTGGCCATTATCTCTAGCTTTTAGCACTAGCGTGCGCAGCTAGAGGGGACCCCTAAGCCTATTAAGGTAGTTTTAGATTATAAGGCCCTAGAATACTTTATAACAACTAAGGCTCTTACGGCCTAACAGGCACGCTAGGCGGATATCCTATCTTAGTTTAACTTCTTAATTATATATAGACTAGGCGCTACAAACCGTGTGGATGCTCTTATAAGGTATAAACAGGACCTAGGTAACTAGACGGCTATAAAGATCTTATTATGGACTTAGATACTACTATAACCAGAGTACCTTAACCCCCAGATACAGGCAGAACTAAGTATAAACTCCTTAGGCGCCAAGATATATCCTATTAACCCCTTAGGATTTAACCTTATTAATAAATTGCTGCAGATAAACCGTACAACCTCTTCTCTACAGGAGTACTATAAGAAGGCAAAGAACGTTACCAGCCCCTAGTCCCTTGAAAACGGATTACTCAAGTATTAAAAACGGCTAGTAGTAGCAGAGGAACAGAACTTACGGACTCAGCTTATTACCGAAACACATGCCTAGGTCTCTACGGCCCACCTTAGAAAGAATAAGACCCGCAAAATTATTGGTAACCGATATTACTGGCCCAGAATGGTTACGGACATTGACCGTTATATACGGAACTGTAACAACTGCTATAGGTCTATAATTCCGCAAGATAAGACCCTAGGACTATTAAAGCCACTCTTAATACCAGAACGCCCCTAGTAGCATATCTTTATAGACTTTCACGAGCTGCCTATAGACCGTAACGGATATAATATGGTAATAATCCTAGTTAACTATTTTGGCAAGCGCCTGTTCTTAATCCCCTGTCACAAGGATATTGATGCTAAGGAGGTAGCCTAACTATACATCTATTATGTCTACCGAATTTACGGACTACTAGATACTATTATATCCGACCATAGGCCGCAGTTTATATCAGCCTTCTAAAATAAGTTTACTCGGATCCTTAGCATTAAGCTAAAGCTTTCTACAGCATACCACCCCCAGATAGACAGTTAGACGGAGATTATAAATTAATACCTGGACTAGAGACTCCGGCCCTTTGTTAACTACTTTTAGAATAACTAGGGCAAACTACTACCCCTAATAGACTACACCCAGGTAACCCTACCCCATAACTCTATAGGGTTTGCACCTATCCAGCTAGAAATAGGATATTTACCCCATACTAGCTTTAACTGGAATAGACTAGAAGGCCTATAGACTGTACGCGAAAAACTATCTTATAAGGAAGCCTAGCAATACGCCAAACGCCTAGAAGAAGCCTAGATAGTAGCCTATAAGAACCTAGAAAAGGCCCAGAGATTAATAGAATAGTAGGCAAATAAGCATAGGCGCGAGCCTGACTTTATAGTAGACAATAGGGTCTGGGTTACGACAAAGAACTAAAAAACAGAACGGCCTAGCCGCAAGCTAGACTATAAAATAGTAGGACCGTATAAGATCCTTAATAAAGAAGGCAACTTGTATAAGGTTAAGCTCCCAGACTCAATTAAGGTTTACCCTATCTTTTCGCTGGATAAGCTACGGAAGGCTGCAAATAACCTACTACCTAGATAAAAGAATGAGCCTCCCCTGCCAATTTAAGTTAATGGCGATAATGAATAGGAAGTTAATGAAATACTAGCCTATAAACTAGTATAAGGAACGCTACGATACCATATCTAATGGAAAGGCTACAATTTAGACCCAACCTGGTACCCCGCCTAGAACTTTATAGGCTGCCCCTAAAAGCTTAAAGAATTCTATAACCAATACCCTAACAAACCCGGACCCCCGAAGTACCTTAACGAGTAGATGGAGTGCTGGTATAGCGAAGACGATAGGCTGCCTATTGAGCATAAAGACAAGAATACCCTACAGATATAATACGGACATACAAAGCCTGAGGGCAGGCTTTTTCGGAGGGGGGGGTAATGTTACGGCGCTAGTGGAAAACGGTGGATCTTGGCAGACGTAGATTATGGTAGACGTAAGTCACGTGACTCGAGGACCGCATAAAATATCGAGCGGCGCTGCTATTCTTCTCCTTCCTTTCTCTAGCTTTGGATCCTCGTTTATAGACAATCCAATCGTACAGGCTTGCGCGTCCTTTTTCCCGTGCTCGTGCCTCGATTGACTGAGTTGCTAACAACTAGTAGTTAACGCGACCACGTTAAGAACACGATCACACTAAGAACGCGACTACTACACCCTACTAAAATACCCCGGCCTCCTCTCTGACCCCTTACGGAGATCCCTCACCCTTTTATAAACTGTTACGGACCCGTTAATTACTTTTACGGACTGTTACGGAGACCTCTTACCCTCTTGCGAACCACTACGGACCTGTTAAGACCCTATGGAGACCCCCTTACCCTTCTACAAACTGTTACGGGCCCGTTAACCGATTTTACGGACCCTTACAAGACCTCTTCCACCCGCTACGCACTACACTACACTATACAGTATGGCAGACATCAGCAAGCAGGTTAATAAAGGTTAAAAGAAGTGGAGACAAGGAGTTGACGTTATGTCTATAGATGACGTTAATAACTATATTAAATTTAAAATCCTTGAGTATGAATACTTTAAGCTTATAAACGTCAACCTATGGGAGCAATACCAGGAAGACTTTACGGACTTTATGGAAGCTATCTTTAAGGAATACAACCCTACTACTATCCGTAACCTACGGACCCTTTTACATAACCAAGGCGTATGGGTTGAAAGGAATAAATAGGTTACTATCGCATGGTCCTTATATAATATAATATATAAGGAGGACCGAATGGAATGGACTAAGGAAGAAATCCTAGACGAGTACAACACTATTAAGGAACTCTTTGCTTCTTCTAAACTTAATATAATTGCTAGCCTTATACCTAACCCTCTTAACTAAATTCGTCCTATAAACCTAAGCAGTTTTGGAATTAACCTTACTGGCTAGAGCACACCTAGTACCTAAGTCACAGACCGCAATACCCCTGTAAACTAAAATACGGGCTAAAACCCTTCCGCCACTGCCTAAGTTATAGATCCGCAACCTGCCTAAGTTATAGATCCGTAACCCGTCTAAGTTATAAATCCGCAACCTATCTAAGCGAAGACCTATAGCAAGGAGTTAGCTAACCTAGCTAAGCTCTATACCGACGAATCTAAGTACAGTGGTGAAAACGATAACTTTAACTTTAAACTGACTATCTTTACGGACCTCTGTTAAAAGGCTAATATTCCTAAACAGGAGTTTAGCTAAGCCTACTCTACTATACTGCGCGGCCTAGCACTTGATTACTACTACACCAACCTTAAGAGTAACCCCCTTGGTGTTCCCTTTGATAAGCTATGCGAAGCTATATGTAACTACTTTAAAGGACTAGAATATAAGCGTGATATTCTTACCTAATAGAATGCGACTAAGCTATGGACCGTAATTAACAAGAACACTAAAAAATCGACTATAGAGTGTCTGCAGATCCTTATTAAAGACCTTTGGCACCTATAGCACGGCCTTAACGCTAAGCTTTAAATAGACGACTTCCTGCACAACAAACTTATTATGGCTTGCCAGGAAGTAGAGCCCTGTAAGTATGCCTATTATAAGCCTGCAGATACCTTAGCTGGCCTTATTAATAATCTACGCTCCTCTATTGTAATATATGAAGTCTTAAACCCACTGAGCAGCACTTAAGCCTTTGCTACGGATATTTAATATCTGTAAATAAACTTAGACGTTTACTTTACGGACCGCCGCTACTGCTAGCAGTACCCGTACTGACTAAGTTCTACCTATAACCCCCGCAGTAACCCCCGTACGAAAACATACCCCCGTAGACAAACCAGTTAGAAGTGCTTTGTGTGTAGTAAGGAAGGATGTTGGTCTATAAGGTATACCTAGGAAGAATGTAATAAGTCTAGGAAGAGACTTAATAACCAGATTAACCAGTTTATTTTGGAATATAAAGGAGAGGAAGTAGAGGAGCCCCCTAATGAGTTAATAGAAGCCCTTATAATTAACTTTAACTTAGATGCTTAGGAATAGGAGACCTCAGAGATATTCCTAACTACTTTTAGACCTTTTACGGACAGTTAAGCCTTTAATACTATGACTATATTAGCCGACCGCTCCTTTATACACTTAATTACACCCAAAAACTGGCCTGTAAGTACACCCGTTGGACCTGTTACGGATGTTATGGACCGCGAATAGGACCCATTTGCATATATTACTATAGAACGCTATACCCCTAAAGAATTGTATGGTATTATAATTAATATAGGTGCCTCTAAGAAGTCTACTATAGGTTACGGACAATACCTTATATATAAGACTACCGTAAATGATAATATGGACATTAACACTATGTAAGCTGGGGCCGTAAACGTCTAATTTGGCATTGGTTTAACCGCATTAATTGGATTAGTCGCAGTTAAGACCCTAATTGGCCTAGTTGACTTCTATATAGTAAAAGCAGACACCCCTTTTCTACTCTGTCTTGCAGATATAGATAGGTTATAGGTCTACTATAATAATATTACGGACACCTTAACTAGCCCCGCAACTGCCCTAGGAAGTAAGTATATCACCCTACTAATTACACGACGATTTGGACACCCGTTCCTTATATAGGGAGAGACTTTATGGACCTATATTTAGGAATCTTTTAACTATAACCCGTGCTACCTTACCAGTACTGAAATCCACCGTTTGTACCGCTGTTTCGGCCACCTATTAGCCGAAAAGCTATATAGAGTTCTTAAACGCTCTGGACATAACAACGTTGATAGGAAGGCAATTGACCACCTAACCAAATACTGCTCTTTTTGCTAGAAATATAGACGTTCCCTAGGTAGATTTAAGTTTACCCTTTATAAGGACCTTAACTTTAACCACTTAGTGTATATGGATATTATGTACATTAACGGCAGTCTAGTATTATATATAGTTAACGAGGCAACCCGCTATTAAGCCGCCTGTTAGTTGCAAAATATATCCATAAAATATACTTGGGACATTTTACGGACCTGCTGGATTAACATATACCTTAGACCCCCTAAGTATATTACCTATAACGCTGGTAGGAACTTTATTAGTAAGGAATTCTAATAGTACGCTATAGCTATAACTATTTTAACAAAAGCCGTTCTAGTTGAGGCGCACTGGTCCGTTGGATTTGTTAAGTGAGCTTACCCAGCTTTATGGAGAGCTTACCAGATTATTATGGACGAGTGTAAGAATATCTAAAAAGAACTAGCTTTATAGATGGCTGTAAAAGCTATTAATAATACCGCTGGCCCTAATGGACTGGTACCTACCCTTTTAGTCTATGGAGCCTACCTAAGGATAAGTAAACTGGACCCTCCTGCCCCGTCTATTACGGATCGAGCAGCTGTAATACGGAAGGTAATAGCCGAAATAGTTAAATTACGGGCTAAATAAACTGTTAATAACGCTCTGTACTACCGCAATAGACCTAATATAACCCCAGTATATAACCTCCTGCTTAACTCTGAAGTCCTTGTGTGGCGTAAAAGCGGTAATTGGACTAGACCTTACTGTCTACTAGCCGTAGAAGACGAGACCTGCTGTGTATAGCTCCCTAGCGGACTGATAAGCTTTAGAAGCACGTCTATAAAACCCTATTTTTGGTCCGAAAATATCTATAACGTTAAGCTAGACGAACTAGAAGCACCTGCCAAATTGGATAAACTAGAAGCACCCTTATCTACTTTAGAGGTCCCCTAGAAACCTAATAAACCTATGGAACCTACTGTAAAGCGTGGCCGAGGACGCCCCCGTAAGAACCCTATAATGGAGAATTACCTAACCTCCGTAGGCATATCCGCAAAGCAATCTCCGCCTATAGATATATCAGTTCTAGTACAGGAAACCCCTTTTACGGACTCACGACGTAAAGAGATTAACGGACTACTTGAGAAGGGCGTCTTTGCAGTTATAACGGAGAGAGACGTTCCGTAAGGCGTTTGTATATTTAACTCGCGCTTTATTAACGAAATTAAGCACCCTAGTACTGATAAAGCCTTTAAAAAATTAAGGCTTGTTGTACAAGCCTATAATAACTAAGGAAAGGACTTAGTCCTTACGCAATTGCTTATAATTTAATGAGTTAGCTAATGGATTATACTTGTACTTATGCTGGGGCTACAGCAAACCAAACCTGTAGCCCTCTATTTATGGGATATCTCGCAAGCTTATATGCAGTCTAATACCTACCTAAGTAGGGATATCTTTATATAACTACCCTGTGAGCTTAACCTATAACCAGGAATAATTTTATGGGTTGTAAAACCCCTGTACAGAGTACTAGAAGCTGGAAACCATTGGTTTAAGATATACCACTAGCACCACGTCCGTAAACTTAAGATAGAGTAGTTGACCTATGACCCTTGCCTCCTATACACCCTATTAAACGGCCTTGGTATTATTGGACTCTAAATAGACGATACCCTCTTCTTAGCAGACCAGATATTTGCGGACGCTAAAGAGACTAAACTGTAAGAAGCTAAGTTCCTGGTAAAGCCGCGAGAGCAGTTAACTGAGTAGACTCTAATTAAGTTTAACAGAGGCTTAATTATATAAAAGGGTAACTTAATCTAGCTGACTTAGGAACACCAAGCTTAAAACCTAAAGCTTGTTATAGTAAAGCCTACAGACCTCACTAGTTCCCGTGGAGAGACCCGTAAGACCATAAATATAAAGGACTAATACGCTGTACAGCGTGTAAGAGGCGCCTATATTGCTATAGTTTGCCAACCCAAATCTGCCTACGACTTGTCCTTTGCGGCCTAGATAGTAGATCCGCAAGAAGAAAATGTTAAGCAGCTTAATAAGCGCATTTAATGGCAGATTAATAATGCAATAAGAGGACTTACTTTTATACCGCTAGACCTAAATTCTATTAGCGTAATGGTATTTATGGACGCCTCCTTTGCTAATAATAGGGACCTGTCATCGTAAATTGGCTTTATAATTGTACTTATAGACCGTAATTAGGACGCAAATATACTGCACTGGTCTTTAATTAAATGCAAGCGAGTAACCCGTAGTATACTAGCTTCTGAACTATATACACTAGCCCATGGCTTTGATATAGCAGCTGTAATTAAATCAATGATCTAGAAGATCCTATAATTGGAGCAGCTACCCCTGGTTTTATATACTGATTTAAAGTCCCTCTACGACTACCTAGTCAAACTAGGCACGATATAGGAGAAGAGGCTTATAGTCGACCTAATATGCTTATGTTAGGCCTACGAACGACGCGAGATTACGGAAGTTAAATGGATTAGCAGTGGAGACAACCCAGCAGACGCCATAACTAAGGCAAAGCCGTATTAAGCTCTTAAAACCCTAATTAACACGAACAAGCTTAACCTAAAGGTTATAGAATGGGTAGAGCGAGACTAATGGAGCATTTACGGTTCAGTTACGGCCCGTCGGAGGGCCGTATGGTATATTTATGGCCCGTTAAAAGGCCGTACAGTTTATTTTACGGACCGTAAGCAGGACTTACGGCCAGATTGGAGCACCATTTGGAAGGCAACCTAGAAGGCACCTTAGGAGGGATTTCCTATGTATTTTCTTATATGTTTTATGGTTCTATTAAGGCAATTACGGAGGCTATATATAAGTGGTTTCATTTTCCAAGTACCGCCAGTGTATAATTACAGCGCCTGTCGTACCAACCGCGTGCCTACGCGTTTGGTACGCCGAGTACGCGTTTACGCGTTCGGTGCACTAACCACCCGCTTACGCGTCTGGTGCACCCCTGAAGCACTGACTAATTAGGGGGGAGGTGCGTCAGTATATAGACCACGTAGTCTACCTCAATAGAATCGACAGTCACCACCGTCTAAATGAGCATACGATACTATACGTATTTCGTGCCCCTAGACACGACTCACTTATACCATTAAATTGGTACCGACATATAATATTAGCTTTAGCTTAAAATAAAGTAGCTAGAGATTTTATATAAGAGAGTTCTCTATATATTTAATATGCATATCTATTATAAAGAGTACTTAATTAAGTGTTGTATAATCCCCTTATATCTCTAATATTGCACAGTAGAATAGCCGTAAAAAGGTATAAATTGTATAAAGAAGCTTCCATTCTTGTGGCGAGATATAATCCTCCTTAAGCGTATTAAAGTTGCTCTTAATATAGTTATTAATTCCTAACTTATACTTAAGTAAGACGCTTATTATTTAGTACTAGATATTCTATCTTATATAATTATTAAGTAAAACTCGTCTTCTAACTAAAGTATTAAACTCTATTATATAACTTCCTAAGGTATAGAAGTATACTATAATATTATAAAGCTTACTAAGTAGGCCTATTGCTTAGAAAGCCTATTTCTACTTAATCTCTTTTTTATAACTTCGCTTCTTTCCGCTTATATTATCCCTTTTATACGACTTAATAGCCTTAAGTTTAAGAGTATCTTTAAAGAGGAAGGCCTGGATGCTAAAATTAATAGTATATTTCTAGTAGCGGAAGCGTTATTAAATAGGATCCTAGGTAATATCCTTATTATTAGTAAAATATTTATAAATCGTATAATAGAGAGTATTATTTGTTATAAAATTATCTACAATAATAGCTCTAAGCTTTTATATAATCCTATACTCCTCTAAAACTAAAAGAAAAGAATTTTATTATTTAGCTCTACTATAACTAGGTACTATATAAAGGGCAAGAAAGGCTTTTATCTAGTTTTCCTAGCTATTAATAAAGTAAGTACAGACTATGAGAAAAAGGTAGTTATTTAAAAACGTCTAGATATTAATAGAAAGATAAATACTTATTAACGCCAATTAAACTTATCTTTGTATAATGTCTTTTTATAACTAGTAAGAATAGATAATTATCTAAGAAATTTCTTTATACATTATTATTATTAAATTAGATAACTTTAGGTTAAGAGCCTAATAGAAGACATAGAACTCTTCCCACTCTATAATCTAGAATGGAAGGCTATATACAATAACTAAGTTAATAAAAGCCTGCTAGATAACTTCCTTATTTAAAACTTTTGTAAAAACTATAGAATTAACTTTATCTGTCCTAAATTCTAATACTATTTATACCTAAAGCTCCTAAAGCTTTTTAAATGTTTATTTCTTTATATAAGGCTATTTTAAGTTATTAGAGATTGCGTAGTCTTTCTTAAGGTGTCCTTTTATATTTATAGTTAATAGTGCTAAGTAACTTTCGTACTAACTGCAGTATATAAGCCTTCGGTTCTTTTTATTATATATTGGCTTATTCTTATATAGTAGGTAAGTAAATTTATAGACTAGAGATTAAAGCTGCGCCTATTATATGCTAGAGCTCTTAATTAAGCTAGAAGTATTTTAAGAAGAGATAAATCCGCATCTAAAGCCATATCTCGTACGATATTGCAGTAGAAAAGTAGTAAATTCAATAAAAGAAATTTTTGTGGGGAATGCCCAGAGAATATCACGGTACTTTAATTGATACAAGATATCATATTAATCCTATCCTACCCTATCCTAAAATTAATACAATCAATCAATTAATCAAATCAAGTAGAGCCTTTAATTAGGCCGACCTCTCCCCTAAATTACAGATATAGACAGGTAGGCATAGACAGGTAGGCACAAATAGGTAAGATGGTAAGATACGCAGGACAGGTAGGACAGGCAAGATAGGCATATAGGTAGGTAGTAGGCCTAGTTAGGAAATCAGTATACGGCTAGCGGATTATCGGGAACACCGCCAATTAACAATTTTGACGATGGCTCTGGAAGAGTCCTCCATATACATCTATATGTATTTCCTACTTATATAAGCAAACTTCCTTTGTTCCTCTTTTAGTCGGTCTCTATAGTAGTTATTTCGGTTTCCATACCAATATAGGCCTATATTAAGGCCTATATTCATTATATTTAGATTTAATATTCTTATTTATTTATTTTAATATTATTTAGTTCATTAGGTTATAAGCACTCATTGCTATTAAGCTGCGACGGTTTAGCTATTTAAAAGTTTAGAAGATTAACGCCTTACTATAGGTTACATTAAGGGTTACTATACCTATGCTAGGTCATTTCTTACTATTCTATATTATTTCTTATTATTAAATCTACGCGTTAAATTCATTTATTTACGCGTCGCTATGGGTAAAGACTATTTAAGTATTTAACGCTGTAAGGGCGCGAAGAGGCTTTGGGGAAGATTTGAAGGAACAATATAAATTCTATCTAAATCTAAGGGTATATAGCTCTTGTAGAGTACAAGACGTTGCGTAAAGAAGAGAAAGAAATATAGGAAACTTGTAACTAAATATTTGGGGTCTTGGCAGCAGACGCGTAGGTATAAGCCTACGCGGATTTTAATAGGATTTAACCAAATTCCATTACATTAGTGGAATTTAGTAGAACTTAGTTGATTTTAGTAGAATTTAATTAACTTGGCAGAATTTGGCAGAATTTAATTAAAGCGTCGGAATTTATCTATTAAGTGTTTTACTGAGACATTCCTGCTGTAACTGGGCTAGTCCTGTTATAGTACCCCCCTTTTAACCAAAGGTCTAAATAATTTAATTTTATTAAGACTTATAACCTATTGCGTGTTATATAATCGCGTTATAAGCGTTATAGTGTATTTTAAGTTCTTTTTAATTTTGAGTTTCCTGCTATTGTGTTTTATATATTTGTATTAGGTGGCAATTATTTACCTTTATATTATATCTATTTAGCTAAAGCAGGCCGCAAAGGATGGTCCTTATGGAATTCTTTTACTAAGAAAGGCGCGTTAGCTTTAATCTAGTTATAGATTTCCCAGGTTCGTGTTTTATATCCTTTCTACTTAATAAGAAGTTTAAATTGTTTAGATTGTATTTCCATTATATATTATTAATTGAGTTAATAAAGTATAAACCGTTATTGTTGTTAATAATTATAGGAAGTAGTAGCAGAATTTTATAAGTTATAGGATTATCTTTTAAAGATTACAATAAGCTTATATAAAATATTGGGTATATTTTTATCTTATTATTACTATTCATTGCTTAACGTCCGATTTGGATCCCTATTAGGCCCACGCGGACTACTCCTTATATACATATAGGGAGAAAACTCTTTTAAGAAAACCCTATAATCCGTCTCCCTACCTTTTGGGACTCGCCTACAAGGCGCCTACAAGTCACCTATAGTGCTCTACTACCTTACTTTTTAACCTTCTTAGGAACTACTGCTGCCGTAATAAGCCTATAGACGCGCTAGTATTGCAAACTTTGCTCTACTACTATAGAGTTATTAGGGGGCGCCTATTACTCGCCCCTTTACCTTCTATTACTATTTCCTTTATAACCCGAAACTGGTCTAGACATTTTAGCTAATAAGCTACTAGGTAACCGCTTTAAGACCTTTTTATATTAAGAGTAGTGTGTTATAGTTCTCTATACTAGCTACTAAAAGCATAGCTTCTTAGTTAGTGCGTAGGGGGTATAATAGTATTATATATTTTAGTATCTGTCTTAGCTAGCTATATTTATATCTTAGGCTACCTACTAGGATACCTACCTAGTAGAGCTAATCTTTTAGTCCTATTATCCCTATTTTTAAAAGTGTTGCTATTATATTTTCTGCCTTTATTAGGCCTTCTTAAAGCTCTTAAGTGTTTACCCCCTATAGCGTTAACTATGCTATAGCTTAGGTTTCTCTTGCCTAAGCTAGCCTCTATACCTTTAACTCCTATATACCTCTCCAGCGTTAGTCTAACCAGTATTATATTACGGAAGATGGTTTCCTAGTATTTTTTTATACTCTACTTTAGCTCCTTTTTCTTTCTTACTATTATCTTTACTGGCCTCTTACGCGTCTCCCTTCCTTCTCTATATAGGCCTAGGCTGTAAGGGCGCGAAAAGGCTTCGGGAAAGATTTAAAGGAACAATATAAATTCTATCTAAATTTGAGGGTATATAGCTCTTGCTAGGAACAAGACATTGCGTAAAGAAGAGAAAGGAATAATGAGAGAATCTTGCAATTAAACAGTTTAGGGGTCTTGGTCGATGCGTGCGTATATGCGCACGCGGATGGACTTTGGTAGTATTCGATTAATCTAGCAGAACTTAGTAGAAGTCAATTAAGCTAGTAGAATTTGGCAGAATTTGGTTAAAGCTTCAAGTTCTATCTATTAAGTGTTTTACTAAGATATTCCTACTGTAACTAGGCTAGTCCCGTTATAGTACCCCCCCTTTGGCCAAAGGCCCAAAATAATACAATTTTATTATATTGTATTTTACGTTAGGTGGTGGTGTAGAGTTTTACCAGTTCTAATTGTTAAACGGACCAATTAGGATTTTCTATCCCTAGGATAGAAAATCGCTATTAGTTCGGTAAAGGCGGTAAGCCAAACTGATATCTTTATAGTAGGTCTTAGTAAGGCAAATCTAACTAATTAGATAACTTTAACCGCTGGTTAAAGTTCCTTAACATCTTGCGCGTTATATAACCGTATTATAAGCGTTATAGTATTCTTTAAGCTCTTTTTAATTTCAAGTTTCCTACTATTGTGTTTTGTGTATTTGTGTTAGGTGGTAGTTATTTGCCTTTATATTATATCCATCTAGCCAGAGTAGGCTGTAAAGGATAGTCCTTATAGAATTCTTTTACTAGGGAAGGCGTATTAGTCTTAACTTGCTTATAGAGCTCCTAGGTTTGTGTTTTATATCCTTCCCACTTAACAAAAAGTTTAAATTATTTAGATTATGTTTTCTATCGCATATTATTAATTAAGTTAATAAAGTAAGAACTATTACCATTGTTAATAATTATGGGAGGTGGCGACGGCACTTTATAAGTTATAGGTTTGTCTTTTAAGGGTTACAGCAAGCTTATGTAAAATATTAGATATATTTTTATCTTAGTTGGTAGTTTGAGCTTATAAGCATATAGGCTTAATTTCTTCTTAATTTGGTATAGGCCCGTAAACTTCTAATTAAGTTTCTTTAAGGGCCGTTAAGTCTTTAGGTTTTGTATATTTAAGTAAACTATATCACCTTTCTTAAAGTCCTATATAGGGGCTTGTCCTTTATTTGCATGCCATTCCTATACCGTTTAAGCGTATGTTAATTCACTTTATAATAGTTCCGTTAACTACTTTATTTAATTAGCGAAGTTATATGCGTTAATTAACTAAATCTGTTTAATTATAGATCCTATTATATTAATTTTAGGTCGTGGTTTAAATCTAAGTTAGGGGTCTTGTCCATAGGTTATATAGAATGGCGTCATGCCTATTAATACGTTTATTATATTGTTCGCAGTAAACTTAGCTAAAGGCAGCCATTTTTCCCAGTTATCTTGTAGGTAGGAGTAGTATATTTATAGGTATTATTCTATAATCACGTTTACAATTTTGGTTTAACCATCTATCTCCAGATAAAATATAGTCAAGAGTTGTGTTTAAATGCTTAATTGTTTATATAGAGCTTGCTAGAAGTCTAAAACAAACTAGCTTCTATAGTTAGATATTATTAAATTAGGAAGTCTGTGTAGCTTAAAGACATGCTTAACAAAACATTTAGCTACTAATATTGCATTAATTAAGTCTATAGGAATCATATATCGCATTTTTATAAGACAGTTAATAACTACTATAATATTTATAAACCTGTTACTGTTAGGCAAGTTAACTATAAAGTCAATTAAGATATCTCGCCATCTTTATATTGGAATTAGCAACGGTTGAAGTACTCCTTACTTCTTTATATAAGAGGTCTTCCCACGTATGTATGTTCTGCAGGCTCAAACGTATTTTTATACATAGTCGTGCATTATAGGCCAGTAGTATGCTTATTAAATAATCTTATAAGTCTTCGCACGGCCAGAATGTCCTACTATAAGGGAATTGTGTACGAATTTGAGTATCTTAAATTATAAGGGTTTGGAATTCGGAACTACCATCTTCTGTTAATAGTATAGTTGATTATTACAAATTTCGCATTTGGCGAATGTAATATCTTTATACTATCGTTTTTCTGTTTAAATCGCTTTTATTATATCTGCTATCTATACGTTGTTTTTATATTTGTATTCTATTAGCTTATTAATTTCTATTTCCTATTTATTAATTTCTAATTTGTTTCTGTTAAGTTCTATATCTAGGAATATAGGACGTAGTTTCTTAAAGTATTTAGGGGGCAATAAGATCTGTAATTAATTTATAATCCGTTTATCTAAGGCGTTTATAGGTAAATCTTATAATTGTTGTGTTAATATATTAGGCTTCTAATTAAGTTTGCCCGGTTGGTATATAATCTTAAAGTTAAATTATAAGAGGTATTCGGCCTAATAAATTTAGCGCTATATTAACTACTTTATAGTTATAAAGTACTGCAGGTTTTTATAGTCCGTTAACACGCGTATTAAAAATAATAATCCTTTAAGTTCTAGACGCCATTGTTTAAAGCATCTAATAATTATAAATAGTTCTTTATTGTATATCTCGTAGTTTAATTCGGCAGGGGCGAGCTTTTAAGAGAAAAAGGCTACTGGACGTAGCTCACCGTCCTTATTATATTGCGATAACACTCCCCCTAGGGTATAATTAGATGAGTCTGTTTTAACAATATATTTAAGGTTAGGGTCAAAGTGGGCAAGAATTAGAGTGGTTATAAAGCGTTATTTTAAGTTATTAAAAGCTTGTTTATATCTAGCAGTCTATTTAAATTTTATGTTTTTTCTTATTAGGTTTACTAATGGTTAGGTAATTTTTAAGAACTGGTTAATAAATTAGTAGTAGAAATTTGCAAATCCTAGGAATCCTTAAATGTCTTATATATTACTAGGGCTTCCCTAGTTTATAATCGCAGCAACCTTTTTAGGGTCCATTTTAATTCCATTGCGGGATATAATTAGGCCTAGGTACGTAACTTTGGACGTATAGAACTTGCATTTCTTAATATCGCGTTATAAACCCGCATCTCGCAAATGTTTAAGGACCATTTGGACGTGTTTTTAATGCTTAGAAAGTAAAGATGAGTAGATTAGGATATTATTAATATATATAATAACAAATATATTAAGGAATTTACGGAGTATATTGTTAATATATTACTAAAATGTACTAGGACCGTTCTTTATACTAAACGGCATTACTAGGTATTTAAAGAGTCCCTATTATATATAAAAGGCTATATACTTCTTATCTCCTTCTTAGATACGAATTCGATTAAAGGTAGCGACTATATTAAGCTTTGTAAAATATTGTGCCTTTACTAGGCGGTTAAGCGTCTCTTAGATTAAGGGGATTGGATATTAGTTTTAAATCGTAATTATATTTAGGGCTTAGTAATTAATATAGAATCTTAAGCCTCCTTTTAGCTTTTTAACGAATAATATGGGTAAGGTGAATAGAGATTAACTAGGGCAAATAAATCCTTTTTCTAGATACTTGTTAAGGTATTGTTATATTATAAGCAGTTCTTCTTGTAATATACTATATAGTGGACTAAACTTTGGTATTGTACTAGGTTTAAGTTCTATCTTAAAATTATGTTTATCCTAATACGGGGGTAGCTAGTTTACAAATTATTTTTTAAACTTGTTAATTAGATTATGGTACTCCTTAGGTATAAGAGGTTAAGGGTTAATATACTACTTTGGTTCTAGCGCCTTCTTAATATCTTTTATTGTTATAGCAAAGATTTCGTGGTCTTATTTTCTTGCTAATAAAATAAAAGGTGCGGCTTATATTATACAAATTTTAAGGGGTTTTAATGTATCATCTTCGCATTCTTTACTGCGATTAGCAGTTATAGTTTTGTTATATTGGTTTAAGGTTTATAGTAAGGGCAATTTGTATTATATTAAATTCGAATAGTCTTATATATGTTTATAGGGCAGGTAGTGTTTTAAACAATAACTTTAGCAATAGGTTGTGCGGAATTTTAGTGTTTCTTTAACCTAGCTAATTAAAGGGTCGTGCTGTTTTAGCTATCTATGTCTAAGTATTATCTTATATTGCTTTAGGGGTGTTATAAATAGGGAAATATATTTAAGGTATTCGCCTATCCGCATTTTTACAAGAGCGTAGTGCGTTAATTCACTATATATTAAGGGTTTGCCGTTAAAGCTTTATAGGCCTTAGGGCTTATTAAGTTTCTTTAAATTTAGGCGTTAGGTTTTCGCGTAGTTTATATTAATAAAGCCTATACTAGTGGCTCCGCTGTCTATAAGGATTTGTACCTTCTTCTATTTTCTAAGTATTTAAATTTTGCTAAGTATATTAAGGGAGTCATATTATGTATTAGCGCTAGAAGAGCCTAGATACTTATACTCTTCCACTTCTTATCCTAAGGCGCGACTTAGCCCTAGGACGATTCGTTTTCCAAGTTAGCTAAATATAAGATGCTTTATAATGACTAGGTATAATTTATAGAACAAGTGCAAGTTAAGGAGCGAGTACGGCTTAAAGAACGAGTGCAATTTAAGAAGTAGGTGCAATTTAAAGACCAGAAGGAACTACAGCAGACTTTTTTAAAAGGGTAAGTTTGGCAATTCCTTTAGATATGTCCTTTTCTGCTATATCCAAAGCATTCTCTATTTGTAGCTTAAGTCCTTTGTTTATTGGTTCCTAAGGGTGTATAAGATTAAGTAGCGTTAAGGTCCATAGGGTCGTGCGTAGGTTTCGGAGAAGGGTCGCGCTTTAGGGTATATATCGGTTTTATAGAGTCTTAAACGCGAGGTATAGTTGGCTTTAGAGAACAAGTTTATTTATTATATTAAAGGTCCTTATTAATTCGTTAATATATTATAGCAAATTTAGGTAGGTCCTTTGGCAGTTCCCTACCTACTAACTATGCTCTAATTTTATCCAAAATAGCTCGTTAAAGAGCAGTAATTTTAGCGGCTTTATTCTAATCTAGTTCGCCAATAAGGCCTAAAAATTCTAAAAAGAAGCTAGTAAAGTCTTAATTCCATTATTATAGGTTTTTAAGTTTAGTAATAGCAGTATATTTATGGCTAGCGTCATTATACATTCGTTCTAATAAAGAGATAAAGATTTTGAAATTAATAAAGGTGCTATTACAGAAAAATAGGTCCATAGTTTGTATAGTATCTTTACTTAATTAAGACATCCTATAGCTAATCTTGCTAGCTTTGGTAGGGTATTGGTTATAATTTATTAAGAGTTTAAAGCGGAGCTTAGTTATAAAGGGACGTAGGTTATTTTAATTTCTATTAAATATTAGAGGGTTAGGAAGCTTTTCTAATTTTATAGTAGGTACTAGGTTTATTACAGGTATAGGTTAAGCTACCATTACTAGTTTAGGGTTCGCATTTAATGGGTTAGGTTTGCATATAGTTATCTTAATTTTGTTTATAGGTGTTACTGTTAGGGTCTCCATTATAAGTGTATTAACGTTGCGGAGTTCTTTGCGGAGTGTTTCTATTAATCGCTAATACTGGGCTTCTAGTGCAGCCCGCTACTAAGCTAAAGTATCTATAAAGGCTTCTTGCATTGCAGTTAACTGTTCTCTAACTAGGGTTATAATGCTTGTAGTTAACGCGTGGGATTCGAGGTTGTTTGCCATTTTAATAGTAGTTGTTTTAGACGCAACGTAATATAAGGGCGCGAAGAGGCTTTAGGAAAGATTTAAAGGAATAATATAAATTCTATCTAAATCTGAGGGTATATAGCTCTTGCTAGGAACAAGACATTGCGTAAAGAAGAGAAAGGAATAACGAGAGAATCTTGCAATTAAATAGTTTAGGGGTCTTGGTCGATGCGTGCGCACGTGCACACGCGGACGGACTTTGGTAGTATTTAATTGATCTGGCAGAACTTGGCAGAAGTCAATCAAGCTGGCAGAATTCGGCAGAATTCGGTTAAAGCTTCAAGTTCTATCTGTCGAGTGTTTTACCGAGACATTCCTACTGTAACTAGGCTAGTCCCGTTACATGGGCCCTAACACAGCACTATTCTTCTTCTACTTTCTTTACCTATTTCTCCAATATCTCTTTCCTACTTTAGGGTTGTTGGTTTGTTCTCCTATAAGGCGCCCTAGGGTCCCTCTATAGTTTATTTAGGCGTGTCTTGATATACTTTATAATATTAGAGTTGCGTTTACTTTACGCCCTTTGCATTGCAGTGGCTTCAATATATAGTTGTAGGGGGGGAATATTAGCTTCCTTCTCAAGCAGTGCTATAGCCGTTCGCTTATACCCGCCTGTTATGCTCCAGAGGCAGGCTGTTTAGACCTTTTGGAGTGGTTTAAGGAGTGATTTAGGGGGGCCCTTCTCGGTTTCTCCGATGGCTCAAATACTGGATCTATATATCATAGTTGGCCGGACAACTGCTGTGTATAGTAGGCGTGACCTCTGGAAGCATGGCAGGTAGTTATATAGTAGAGTTTGACGTACCTGCTTATCTAAGCCTCCACCCTAGTTTTCTAGTGTCGTCCCACCTTTGGGCGTATAGACCTTCTACGGTTAAGGCCCGGCCAAAAGCCTCCCCCGCCTAGGTAACTCCTGTTTGCTCCTTAAGCGTACCTTACCAGCGTACCGCCCTAGCGAGCAGTCCCGTCTGTTGGTACACCGATACGCGTATCCGTTCTCTCGAGCCGCGTAGTAGTCTCTCTAGCCAGGACGTGATCCTGCCTGCCTACTAGGTGCACTAGGGGTCAGAGCCTAGCTAAGGGGTAAGGTCCCTAGAGCCAGCAGTAGCTACTACGCACTACGCCCCGTGGGAGGCTAGTTGTAGTATAGGGGCGCAACACCCTATACTACTGCTAGTTCCCGTTTCGCGTTGCCTATAAGAGTCTCCTTATAACAGGCCGACCGTGTCTTGTAGGAGGGGGCTGTAGAGACGCTAGGTCCCATGCTAGGCAACCTACTCCCCCCTCTCCTACTAACCAAGCTTGTGTCCCCCCTTCCTATAAGCTGGCCTGTGTCTCTAACTGTTAAGACCTTGTCCAACTGGCCTGTGTTTCCTCCAAGACCTCCCCCATATATATGCATACTAGGTTGCGTGCACCACGCCTATTAAGACCCTCCTATAAGTCGCCTTGTATGCATGCGTTAGGTTGCGTGCACCATGCCTATTAAGACCCTCCTGTGAGTCACCTGCAGGTCGACCGCAGGTCGAACGCCATAGGGCCGTCGAAGCTGGCCTGTGTTTCCGCTACCTAGAGCTTTGCCCGTGTTTCCACCTCGTTAAGCCGTCTGGTCGCTGTCGCGTCGCCGTCGCGTCGCTGTCTCGTCCAGGTCGCGCGCACCACGCCTATTAAGACCCTCTTCTGAGTCTCCTGGATGTGCCGGATAGGCTCTCGTAGAGGGGCCTTAACGAGTTCTCTAGGTAGGGCCTTAACAAGTTCTTCGCGGTGGCCTTGGGGGCCTTAACAAGTTTCGTACGAGGTATCTGCGACGCGTTAACCTTAACAAGTTCTTATAAAAAGAGGTTCCCTACGCCCTCGCCGCATCCCTTTGCAATCTTAGAGCTAGTGCAAGCCCAAGGGTGTCCTATTGTATGACTAGGACGCGTTTACGTCGGCTGGCTAATAATAAGGCCAGTTTCGGGCCTGGCTATAAGCCAGGTAGTTGTATATCGGGTGGTTTTCGTATCCTAGTTTCCCTTGATAGGCCTCCCTAGGTGGTAGGGCAGGAGCCTTAAGCGGAGGCAGTAAGGCTCCTAGTGTTGTTGAGGGCGATGCTATGGTACGCGTCGCGGGCTCAACACCACAGAACCGCGACGACAGCGCACTGCATGCGCTGCGACGGCTCCCTACCATCGCCTCTGCACTTAGCCATCAAAAGGAACGATTTCCTGATGATGTTTCCACCCGCGGCGACGTGGACGCGTGCAGTAGGGCTTCGCGGGCATATTTTTATCTTAGTTAATAATTTAAGCTTATAGGTATACGGGCTTGGTTTCTTTTTAATTTAGTATAGGCCCGCAAACTTCCAATTAAGTTTCTTTAAGGGCCATTAAGTCTTTAGGTTTTGTGTGTTTAAGTAAACTATATTACCTTCCTTAAAGTCCTATATAGGAGTTTATTTTTTATTTACATACCATTCCTATACCATTTAAGTATATATTAATTTACTTTGTAATAGTTCCGTTAATTGCTTTATTTAATTAGCAAAGTTATAAGCATTAATTAACTAGATCCATTTAATCATGGGTCCTATTATATTAATTTTAAGTTATAATTTAAATCTAAATTAAGAATTTTATCTGTAGGTCGCGTAGAATAGCATTACACCTATTAATACGTTTATTGTATTATTTACAGTAAACTTAGCTAAAGGTAGCCATTTTTCCTAATTATCTTATAGGTAGGAGCAGTATATTTATAGATATTATTCTATAATTGTATTTGCAATTTTAGTTTAACTATTTATCTCTAGATAAAATACAGTTAAGAGTTATATTTAAATGCTTAATTATTTATATAGAGCTTACCAGAAGTCTAAAATAAACTAGCTTTTGTAGTTGGATATTATTAAGTTAGAAAGTCCGTATAGCTTAAAGACATACTTAATAAAACATTTGGCTACTAATATTATATTAATTAAGTCTATATAAATTATATGTCGCATTTTTATAAGGCGGTTAACAACTACTATAATATTTGTAAACCTATTACTATTAGGCAAGTTAACTATAAAGTTAATTAAGATATTATAGTATCTTTGCATTGGAATTGGTAGTAGTTAAAGTACTCCTTACTTCTTTATATAAGAGGTCTTTCTACACACACACATCCTATATACTTAAACATATTTTTGTATATAGTTATGCATTATAGGCTAGTAATATGCTTATTAAACAATTTTATAAGTCTTTATATGGCCAGGGTGCCCTACTATAGGGGAGTTGTATATAAATTTAAGTATCTTAAATTGTAAAGGTTTAGAATTTAGAACTACTATCTTTTATTAGTAGTATAATTAGTTATTTTAAATCTTGTATTTAGCAAGTATAATATCCTTATACTATTATTTTCCTATTTAAATCGCCTTTATTATATCTATTATCTATATATTATTTTTATATTTATATTCTATTAGCTTATTAATTTCTATTTCCTATTTATTAACTTCTAATTTATTTCTATTAAGTTCTATATCTAGAAATATAGGATGTAGTTTTTTAAAACGTTTAGGAGGTAATAAGATCTATAATTAATTTATAATCCGTTTATCTATAGCGTTTATAGGTAGGTCCTATAATTATTATATTAATATATTAGGCTTTTTGTTACGGACAGCTTAAGTACAATGTTACGACTACTTAGAGAAGAGTCGGCGGAAGCTAGTTGGTTAATATAGGCACGGTCCAGGATGGATCCAGTGGAACTGTGTGACGAGGAATAGTAGCCGAGTCATATAACGTGCTACGTAAGGAACGTAGAGAATGTGGTAAACGTACGTACCTTACGTACAACACGTACCTCACGGAGCAAAGGGATTTCTTAAGCGTATGGTTATGTATTTAAAGGACCACAGTCCCTACCCAGATAGTTCTCTCTTCGTAGTAAATCTTAGAATACAATTAGAGTTAATTTATTAGGCAACTACTTTACTAGTTATTATTACGTTGTTGACCTGTTTATATCTACATACTCAGCCTAATAATAGGACCCACCGTAGTTCTTACTATAAGGTTCCGTTACACATTTACTACTAAGGTTATAGTATTAAATAAAGTCAAATAACATGCCACCTAAAGCACTAGTTATGACGTCATTAACGGCAGCTACTACCTTAGGCGGAGATACTAGTATAGCAGATACGGATTCTTAAGTAGTTACACGAGGTTAGTTACAGGAAATAGTTAATCACTTATAAGATAATAATAGGATACTTAAAGAACGCATTAATGGAATTAGAGCAGTAAAGGTTAAGTTACCTTTAATTAAACAATTCTTAGGAGAGAAGTCGAAGCTTAAAGGATTTCTTATACAGATGCATTTTAAGGTTATGCAGGAGGGAGCAAAGTTGGTAATATCGTTAGACTAAGTAGCGTACGCAGGATTGTTCCTAATAGGGCGAGCACTTAAGTGGTTTAAACTATATCTCACGGAGATACAGGCTAATGGCATAATAACTACTAACCAAGATATACAGTATATATTTACCAGTTAGAACAGGTTCGCAGAACGGTTAACGCAGATATTTAGAGACCTAGAGGCAACAACTATAGTAGAACGAAAGCTTTAGAACCTAGTACAACGAACCTTAGTAATAGAGTATACAACACAGTTTCAGACACTAGCTATATAGGTTAAGTGGAACAACAAGGCGCTTATAGCATAGTATAAATAAAGACTTAAGGCTAAAGTCTAGGACATAATTATCCTAATAGAAAATGCGGAAAGTCTATAAGACTTAATAGATTAGTTAATAAAGATTAACAATAGGATCTATTAAAGGGAACAAGCCAAGAAAGGGCAAAACAGAGTTCCACAGTCGTATAAGGCGTAGAGCACGCATTAGCAAACATAAAGCTAAAAACCATAGAATGGCGTAGAGCTAATGGACCTAAGCGGTACCAAAGAATCTAAGAGATAGATAAAGAAACTATAGAAACCTAAAGGTTAAGGATTAAGTAATTATAAGACCAGGAAGCAAAGGCTAAACTAGGAATCTTAGCAGCAGAAGACGTTTAGGCGGACTCTATAATAAAAAAGATGGTTTAAAGATAGAGCTTGCATAAATTGCAGAAAATAAGGTTATTTTGCCAGAGACTGTAGAGGTAGTTAGAGTAACCATATAGTAAAGGGCACCAGGTCGTTAGAGTACGATAACGCAGATATAGGGATATTGCGCGGGACCAAGGAGTGTTTAATTAAGCACTTCGCGTTTTGTTATAATAACGCATACTAAGTTTATAAGGACGCTAAGTACGGCATAAGCTATTAGCCGCAAGAGCCAGAGTTAAGAGGACTTAAAGGAACTATAGAGTTAGATAAAGAATAGGATCGACTTTATAAGCTAAATTAAGATATTAAGGCAATATACAGATAAAGATTAGCAATAATAACAATAGAGTTAGAGTACTTATTAATTAACAGCAATAAGGAAGAAAAAAAGGCTAACTAAGAGCACTTATACCTTAACAACGTAACAGAAGCAGAGACTGAAACTACTATAGAACGCGGATTAGTAACGGGTATTATAACACTATTAGATATAACATCCATCGCTTTATAAAACGGAAGGAGTAATATTTAGAAAAGATTAAGCAAGTAGACAACTGCTAGTGCTAGCTTACCACTTATAAAAGGTAAACGGCCATAGGTCTAAGATTCTTAAGAAGAGATAAGGAAGGCTCTAAACTCGCAAGACGCGATAAGGACAGCTTAAGGACCCATAATAGATAAAAACCGATAGGAAAGAGTAGCGACTCAGTTTAGCAGAGTAGTCCATAATAAAATCTTATTAGATAAGATTGAATACGGATCTGTATCCGTGCGTATCTTATTTATTTTATTTATTGGATAATCTCTTGGCATTACCCCACTAAGAGGCCCGTATGCAATTTTCTTGCCCCTAACTATTATATTATGCAAACTATGGCCTCAGAGCCAGAGTCCTCTATTATCTTAAGCACTATTAACTCAGTTAGCGCTTCTCTTTTACGCAAGCCTAAGTGTCGGGAATATATCACGTGTGGTTACGTGGTCACGTATCGCCGCGACACCAGCGCGGCGAGGAGCCTTAAGCTCCTCGCCCTTCCTTATTAGAAGAAAAGAATAGAATAACAATTATCATACTATCTACGAACCGTAGCTACGTGATATCACCTTATAAAACTAACACTAATCAGTGGTTAACTTCACTATTATACCATAGAATAGCTAGGTATTCCACCAAAAAGAGACAAGCCACTGTACCAGTGCTACTCATGCTAGAGAAAGCTGTCTTTTAAGGTTAGAACTAGTCCTAAACCTTAAATAGAACTCTTCTACAAATCTAAGGATTTAAAGGCCAGAACTAGTCCTAAGCCTTTCTAAGATTACAGATTCTTGCGTCTATTACGTAGAACAACACGCTTTATAAGCCTTTATGATTTAAGGCCAGAACTGGTCCTAAGCCCCATAATCACAGATTCTCGTCTAAACGTATACTAAACAACAATTAATAATCCCTATACTAATAACACCTCCTCTCCTATAACCTAATAACACTTCCCTTCCTCCAAAAACATGGCTACGATTACTCTAAATAACTGGAGAGATTCCTTACCACTAGGGGTAGCTGCGTACGCGAAACTTATTAATAAAGATTAGGACAAATTTCCCGGTTTTAATATAATAACCTGTACGGCAAAACAAGTTAATAGCTTCCTCCTATACTATATTCTCTTCTACCAAAGTAGACACTACGCCAATGTATAACTATGGGAATATTTCAGGGAGGATTTTATAGGATAGACCGCTGACACCTAGGCACTTGGCAATATTAATATTATTTAGGATTTTTAAGACTTCCTTTAGGAGAATGGAGTATTTGTCCCTATAGATAGGGGCATTATTAGAGACAACATTTAGGAGCAGGTCCTTAACGTAAAGGAAAAGCACAAATAGACTTCACAAGAGATTAAGCACCAAATACGCACTATAAAGAAGTTTAACTCTTAATAGAATCCCAACAACAAATAGCCACAATTAACACCTTTCTATAGTCCCCTACCAGCTACATAAGCATCTCCAGCCTAACTACTAGCTGCTCCGCTAATTCTACTAGCTATTCCAACTACTGCACCACCAGTTGTCCCAATTACTGCACTACTAGAGACGCTTTAACCTCTATAGCAACCTCCGTAAGAATCTCCACAGCAATCTCAGCAGCAAGCTCTATAAGAACCACCATAGATAACCTTAGGCTATTAAACACCTTAAGTTCCTTAGCCTTAAGTTCCTTAGGCTGCCGTATCTTAACCTATACCTTAAGCTCCGTCCCACCAGAGATTCTTAACCTCATTTAACTTAAGCGCCAAGACGTTTCCTCTAACCCCTACCGCAACTAGATAACTGGCACAACAAGCTAGATCTATAAATAATATCCTAACCTACCAGCAGCAAGCTTAACAAGAACCTCCATAGCAACCTCCGTAGCAATCTCTATAGCAATCTCCGTAGCAATCTCCGTAATAACCTCTACAACAACCTTTATCTTTAGTTCCCTAGTATCTACCAATTCAACACCACAGTGCATTTTCGGTCACGCTTAAAGATTGTGCCAGTAGCTCCTATTACAGCAAGATTACTGGAAAATCAGATAACTTAAGATCTGCAATTAGTACCACTATTCACTCTTATAAGGCACAGCAATTCTACTTTAATAACTACCCTTAGCAGGAGCTTAATTACGGCGAATACAACAGTTATAATAACGGCCAGTACTGCACTGATTGCTCCTACGGATAAAGTGGGTATAGATAAGGCCGTGGCAGCTATAATAGACGCAGAGGCTCTAGCTACCGTAGAGGAGGCTCTTATAAAGGATCTAGTAGAGGTGGATTCTAAAATGGAGCCGGATATTAACAAGCTCCGTAACTCTATTCTAATAATATAGTTTCCTAATTAATCTACCCAGGATTTCCTAGTAAGAAAGTATTACGTACTAAAAGGCAATTTAAGGCTATAACAGTTTAAGGTTTACTACTTAGTTAACTACTATTTCTTTAGTAAATTTGGGACAGCGAGACTTATATTATAATGGTAATAGTAAGTAAGAAGGATTAATATCTGTTATACTAGTTAAGCGGTTAGAACGGCATAGTCACACAGGCAACCCACAAAAGAAGAATTGCCAGTGTCGGGAATATATCACGTGTGGTTACGTGGTCACGTATCGCCGCGACACTAGCATAGCGAGGAGCCTTAAGCTCCTCGCCCTTCCTTATTAGAAGAAAAGAATAGAACAACAATTATCATACTATCTACGAACCGTAGCTACGTAATATCACCTTGTGAAACCAACACTAAGAAAATTCAACCCCTACCTTCTATTAACTTCCGTTATCCACGCGAAGAAGAGGACGAAGTATAGTACAGTAGTAGCGGTTCTAGACTCTACTACTGCGCCCATTGCTTATACTCTGGACCAGCAAGTAGCAATGTTCGGAATTACCTTAAAAAGAGTTATCAAATTATCAATATACCGAAGACAAGCTCAACAATTAAAACGGCAAGCGTAACATTAAACGAACTTTACGAACAAGCAGCAACTTAAAATGCTACATGCGACTTTAACACCAATTTCCTCAAAAATTAAATAAATCAAGAAGTTCTTAACTAGGCTCTAATTAACTTAATCGTTATACAAAACCTCCCCTTCCGGGCAGTAGAGTGGCTAGAGCTACACATCGTTTTCTAAAGTCTTAACCAAGAATTAAAGGGCTTTATTACTACAGCTCATTTGCAAGTTATAAGATTAATTAACAATTTATACTAGTTATAAAAGGATATTGTATAAATCAAACTTTAGTCCGCTCTAACAAGCATTTATCTATCTGTTAATATTTAGACCTTTCCAAATAACTACCTTCTTCTTACAGTCTGCGCTTATTTTATTAATAGCCAGGAGAAGCTAATAAAGGCTCTTCTTACTCTTCGTCCAGTAGCCAGCCATTATAAAGAGGAGCAATGGAATACCCTTCTTCCTATACTACAAGAGTACGGGATTGTATAAAAGATAGGAGCTATTATTGCTAATAATTCTAGTATAAATAATACTCTCTGTCGTACGATAAGCAACTACCTTCTTAAGAATGAGAACATTAACTGGAATCCTACTTAATAGAGAATCCGTTGCCAAGGCCATATTATTAATCTTGCTATTTAAGCCTTTCTCTTTGAAAGCCTTATTAATATTAAGCAAATTAAGTCATATAAAGTAGAAGAGGAAAAGGGGAATAAGCTTAGTAAAAAGGAGGAAGAGAAGAAGAATAAATTGTTTTAAGTAATGGGGCCACTTGGAAAGCTTCATAATATCATTATACATATACGTTCCTCAGCAAATTATATAAAGCAGTTTATAGATCTTGCAGGAAGACGAATTCCACTTAATAATTATACAAGATGGAACAGCTGGTTTCGGATGCTAAATGTAGCACTTAAGAAGGAGACAAATATTAACAAATATGTTAAGGCCAACTTCGACAGCCTTAAGCAGGATTATCTCACCCCTCAGGACTAGAAGATACTTCGTACAATAAAGAATTTTCTTCAGCCGTTTAAGCGGGCGACTTTAGCAACTTAAGGAGACGAGGCAAGAATTGATTATATGCTCCAGACGATGGATATACTAATAAAGCATATAGAGAACGCTGGTGTATATTAATTCAGACTCTCTTTTAAAAGATCTAGCTAATATTATATAATAGGCACAATATAGGTTGGACAAAAGCCTTATTAGCCAGATTAATAATTGCTGGGTAAAGTTTAATCAATACTATCTAAAAACTAATAGTACACCTCTTTACGCTACTGCACTTATTCTTCACCCAAGTCGTCGTACGAGATATATTACGTCAGTTTAGAAGAAGGAATGGCAGAAAGCAGCGTTTTCAGCTATAAAAGCACTTTAGGAATCATACCGAGAGAAGGCCCCGTCAACTATTAGTATTCCGTTATATAAAGTAGACTTAGCTCCTCAGGAAAAAGAGCTTAATAAGTTCAACAGAATTAAAAAAGAAATAGATGAAAAGACTACTCGACCGGCCAGCTAGGATGAGTATGAGGACTACTGCGCTGAAGTACTATACAATATTAAAGTTACTCCAATCCAGTGGTGGTCTCAAGAGTCACACCAAAAGCGCTGGCCGCGGCTTTCGGCGTTTGTAATAGAAATTCTCTCAATTCCAGCAATAAGTAATAAGCCAGAGAGGGTCTTTTCAGGAGAACGTTATACGATATCATAGGAGAGAATGCAGCTTGGGGTAGAGATAGTTCAGAAAACTGCATATATAAAGAGCTGGTATAGAAGTGGAATCTCAAAGGAAGAACTTTAATAGTCCTTAAGGCTTGAAGTTGCCAGCAGGCAACTTTAACAGTAGGGACGGCAGAGAATGGCAGAAAATGGCAGAAAATGGCAGAACAGGTGGAAACAAGGTGTTGTGACATTAGATTTTCTCCTTTTCTACTTCTAATTGTGTTTCTTGTTTAATTAAGTGGTAGAGTAACCTTTTTCCATGTTATCGAGTTCTTATCAGATAAATTAAATAAAATAAATAAAATTCGGATAATTTATCGGACTTATTCGCTTAATTTTGGCCCACTCTGCAGTTTAGTAACAAACAAATAAGTATAGGACGCAAGTTTAAGAACCATAAGTTTGGGGAACAAATAAGAACGTTATTAGGAAACCAAGATTTCAAGAAACAAATAAGGACTATAGTAATTCTAGGTAAATATAGTATTTAGCCTAAAGATTGGAAAGTTAATACTAAGATTAGGAAGCAAAATAACTTTAAGAATCTAGCTGCAAGACGCAGAAAACAAGAAACTATAGATAAGTTTAGGTAAAGAATCATCGCATAGCAAGAGCAAAAGCTAGACAAGAGGTCAGCTATACCAAGTCGTATAAGGGATAGAGCACCCATATAAAGAGTCACTAATAGGCCTAGTACAGGGACACCTAGAGTAAAATAGTTAGACGAACTAGAATAAGAAGAAGATCTAGACATTCTAGTTAGGTTTAAAGAAAGACACACTAAAGGATATTATAATGCAGCGATAACAAGGTACTTTCTTATAGACAGACTATATATACTAAACCAGTTATACGGAAAGTGGTATAGGCAATAACACAACAATAAATAGGAAGACTTTTATATATAGCTAGACGAAAAAGTTATCTAAAATCAACCTATTACGGAAAAACGCATAAATTATATTAAAGGAGCGTTAATTATAATATTAAGGAACCTAGAGAAAGGATCTAGGGACTAGAAAAGTAAGCGACAAATCTTAGCACCCACAGTAAAAATACTAGTAGTTAAGTTAACTAGGTATAGGTTTGAACTTAAGAACAAAAATAAGCCAAGAGTTAACCTAAGTTACCTAATATACCATACATTATCGTAGATAGCTTATATAGATAACGTGTGCAATATATATAGAGCACTAAAAGACAAGAACCGGAAGTACCTAGTAAGGATATATTAGGCACCAAAGGAAAAACGGTTTAGAGACGCCAAGTATATACATAGATAGCACCTAGTAAAAGTATAGAGTTAAGGGGACCTAACGCTTTAACCCAGAAGATTCCTTACGGAAGAATACCTAGAGGGATAACAGTAGTAGGACTACCTAGAGAATACTTATCTATAGCACGTAGAGGAAAAGAAACGAACTAAGTATTAGCCAAAGGTAGACTAAGTATAAGTAGGATCTAGCAGCCAATAGTTAGGAAAAGGGGAGGCCTACAAAACTAGAGGGAACTAGTAGTAGAGCCTTAGACCCTTAAAGGAATTTAAGGATAACACCTAAACTTAAGAGTTAAATAGCAAGGTTAGCAGTTTAAAGCACTAATAAATAGTAAAGTAATAAGAAACCACGTATTACTAATAGCAGTAGAAAGAATGGGGTTACCATATAGATAAAAGGAATACCTATATCCACTTATAACAATTTTAGGAGATTAAATAGCCTATAGAGGAGGTATTATTAATCTTAAAATAGGACCTATTTAGCTAACTATTAAAGGAAGACCAGTTAGAATGTCTTTTAATATCCTACTATTAGGAAAGAACAAGGCGATATTAGAAATGCTTTAGTTATAGGAATACAATCTAAGGATTAATTAGGTTACAGGTTAGGTCAATATTAAGGATACTTAATAACGCAAAATGCGACAGTAAACCAAGTTGGTATAGTACCAAGTCGGAGCGACATATAAAGAGACTAAGTAAGGCTTAAGTCATATACTAAAGAGATACCGCAAGTATAGTAAAAAGTTATAGTTACCAAAAAGTAAAAAGCTGTTAGAGTATGCAGCATAGGACCATAAAATAGAGTTAAAAGAAGGAACGAGTCTAAAGTTCTTTCTAATTTATAAGCTTACTAAAACAGAGTTAGTAGCACTTAAGGAGTTTATCCAGGAAAACTTATAAAAGGGATATATTAGACTATTGCAGTTATTAGCAGGATATCCAGTACTATTTATCCTAAAGAAAAACGGAAAACTTAGGATGTGTATTAACTATAGATAGTTAAACAGCATTACTAAAAAGGATAGGTATCCTTTACCCTTAATTAGTGAAATTTAAGACAGGATAGGCAACGCGAAAATCTTTACAAAGATAGATCTAAAATAGGCGTACTATTAGATTAGGATTAAGGAAGGCGATAAATAAAAAGTAGCTTTTAGGTTAAAGGAAGGACTATATAAGCCATTAGTTATACAATTTAGGCTTATAAATATACTAATAATATTCCAAAAGTAAATTAATAACGTATTAGGAGAACACCTTAATAAGTTTATTATAGCATACCTTAACGATATTATTATCTACTTAGAAAGTAAGAAAGAACATAAGGAACACGTTAAATAGGTTTTAAAGAGACTATAAGAAAAACAGATGCTAGTAGCAATTAAGAAATGCAAGTTCTTTATAAAAAAGACCAATTTTATAGGATTTATTATTAAACTAGGAAGAATTAGCATGGACCTAAAAAAAGTTAAAGCTATAGTAAGTTGGCAAGAACTAGAGAACGTTATATAGTTAAGGTTATTCCTAGGGTTTTGCAACTACTACGGGAGGTTTATAGCATAATAGTTAAAGAGTATTGAGCCATTTATAAAACTAACGAAGAAAGAGGAACCATAGGTATAGAAAATAGAGTTATTTAAAAAACTTAAAGAGTTGTTTACCTAGGAGCCAGTCCTTAAGATCTATTAACCAAAGCTAGAAACGGTTATTAAGACAAATGCATTAGACTTCACACTAGGAGCATACTTACTATAAAAGCATTAGGACGCATGGCATCTAGTAGCATATTATAGTTAGAAGATAACACCACTAGAACTAAACTATAACATTTATAATAAGGAGTTATTAGGTATAGTTACAGCGTTAAAGAAATAGAGAGTATTCTTACAAGGTATAGAGAAACTATTTATAGTTAAGACGGACTATAAAAACCTTATAGGCTTCCTAATAACAAAGAAACTCAACCAAAAACAGGTTAGATAGGCGGAAATGCTTGCAGAATACCATTTCAAAATTCAGCATACTAAGGGCACAGACAACGCATAAGCAGACACTCTAAGCCAAAAAGCTAAACTACAAAATAACAAAAAGCTATTAGGAGCTTTGTTACAAAGGGACCAAGACGGACTAATTAGGTATAATTATCCTAAGGTTATAGCAACCAGAGAAAGTCAGATCCATAAATCACTAGAGAGTAATTAAATATAAAAAATCCAAAAAGCATAGGCAGAGAATCCGGACACGGAATAGTATGAGAATAGAGAAGCAACCTATATTCTAAGGTCTATTACAAAAGAGTTTATTAAGTCATTCTACAGGGGACTAACTCAAGGACACAACGGAGCTATAGGCTTAGTATTAAGACTTTAAGAAGAATATATTATTTAAGGAATCTAGGGACTAGCGAGATAAGTTATAAGAGAATATCTAGATTGCCAAAAAAACAAACCAACAAGGCATAAGCCGTATAGAGGACTACAACCTGTTAAAACACTAGAAAGACTATAGGAAGTTATATTATAGGACTTTATTATTAAGTTACCAAAGTTAAAAGATTCTATTATAGGACAAGATTACGATATAATCTTAGTAATAGTAGACAAGCTTATAAAGTAGGAATACTTTATAGCATGCACAGAAGAGATATTAGTAGAAGATATTACTAGAATCTATATTAAGGAAGTATTCACAAAATACGGAGCACTAAGTAAGGTTATATTAGACAGAGATCCAAGATTTATAGCAGTATTCTAGGAGGTATTCTTAGCAGAACAAGGAGTTCGCATAGCAACCTCAACAGCATATTATCCGCAGACGGATAGATAAACAGAAAGATTAAACTAGACACTAGAATAGTATCTAAGGCACTATATTAATTACGTATAAAATAATTGGGTATCGTTATTACCAATTACATAGTTTGCATACAATGCAACACCACAAGAAGGAATAGGAACGTCACCGTTTAAGGCAAATTATAGGTACGAGCTAAGAATATCATTATCGCCATATTAAGTAAAGAAGATAAGTAGCACAGCGAAAGAAAGAATGGAGACTTTAATAAATCTTTATGCAGACCTTAAAGAAACAGCGAAACTAGTATAAGAACGAATAAAAAGGTACTACAATACTAAAAGATCTAAGGGACCAGATCTTAAGGAGGGAGATAAAGTATAGCTACTATATAAAAAATTTAAGAGTTAACAACCAAGTAAGAAGTTAGACTACGTCAGACTAGGACCTTTTAAAATTAAGTAAAGAATTTTATTGGTCACATATAAGTTAAACTTACTAGCCAAAATAAAGATCTACCCTATATAGCACATCGCAATGCTAGAACTAGTATACAGGAATATTAAACCACCAGTTTATAAGGCAGACACGTATAGAGGGTAAGAAGAAGATAAGTAGCAAGTTTTAAAGATCATTAGTTATAAGGACGTAGATAATAAAATATAGTACAAAGTAAAGTAAATAGGCTATAGTAAGACTACCTAGGAGCCACTAAGCAACTTAGAGAACGCTATAGGAAAGGTATAGAAGTATTAGAAAAAAGTAGGTCAGGCAGCATTAATAAAGAAAAATCGCTAAAAAACAAGTTACCTAAGGGGAACCTAAGAGGAGCAATTACCAAACTACTTAAAGTTATTTCCCTTGTAGGAGGAAAGTCCGTTCTTTTGTTACCTAGCTTAGATAAACCCTATTAGACAAGTTTCTACTCCTTAGAATAGACCTTCTTATAAACCTTCTTAAGACGAAGCAGCCGGGTAGATACCGCAACTTAAGCGTTTAGGGCCTTCTGTTCCGAATCTTGGGAACATTCCAGCTTAGCTAGAGCAGCGGAAAGCTTACCATTAAGCTTTACAGCGGTAGATTAAACACAAGACCCTATAATAAGTTACTTATAACGGTTCGTCTATATAGCTACCATTGAGGCGTTGTTGGTCACGGATTAACGTTGCCCTAACGTTGCCCCGACAACTAAACATGTACATAGTCGTCTATCGCGCCCCTTTCTTTGAGCCCTTACCTTAGTCTATTTATAATATAGCCCCTTATTGTTGCTTAATCTATCGGATCGCTCCCACGGAAAGCTAGCTATAATATTAGACTAAGGTCAACCTCAACTAGCCTATAGAGGCGACACAATACTAGGTCTAACGGTTAAACGCGTAGCCAGACAGAGAGCTGTTCTACTACTATAACTATAGACCAATTAACCCTCTAAGCCCTGCTCGAGGCAGGCAATTGTGACAGCGGATTAAGCAGCTAAAAGAAGAGACTGCAGTAATTAGATTAAAAGGATCACCCTAATTACAATCTTAGTAGTAAGAGTTGCCTAAGAAAGCAAAAGAGATACTATAGCAAAAAGGAGCGCGTCAAGGCCTAGCGCGCTAGAGATAGCTACCGACCTAACGCTAGCAGCACGTGAGGAACCCGTAGACGCGTCACTCAAGCCACCGGAGCTCTAACTATACTACAGCGAGACGGAGCTCGCGGACGATATAAAAAGCAAATGGGACCGTCTTATAGCGCAATTGGAAGACGACGAGAACCCCATATACTTTAAAATAGAGACAAAGAGAGAGTACACAGCCGCAACCACCTAAAGCCTAGCCGCGATCCCTATAACCGAACTCGTAGAAGAGCTGAAGCTCCAGGGAATACGAAGAAAGGCGATGGAACAGCAGATCGCTATGTTATGGCGTCTCGCAAACAACCACGCGCATAAGGCCCTTAATGGGAAAGAGGAGGCTGAGGCAAAGATAGCGGAGCTTAAGAAGCACTTAGATAATAGAACAGACGAGCTCCGCAAGGCTAATTGGAAGATATTAAGGATGGGCCGCAAGGTCACTATACAAGCCCCAGATTAGAAAGACAGCGAGCGAGAAAGCACACCGTCACGGATAATATAAGAAGGGACACCACTCTCTTAGACAAGTAGTATTACGGGCTTAGGACGCACGGTAAAGTTTTTAGACCTACCTACGCTAATAAATAGGAAAGAGCCTACCTATTATGCCTAGAGCGGCTATATATAAAACAAGCTTTAATTTAATGCAGACTGGTTTTATCAAGACAACCTAGATTAGAAAGAGGATATAAAAGTAGCGTATATTAAAACGCGTATAGGAGGTAAAGCTTATAACCACCTTTTACCCTACCTAAAGGTAGAGCGCGATGCGGAACGTAACCCTACCAGTAAAGAAGTACTTGAGTTTCTAAAAAATATCTTTAAAGACCCAGATTGCCGTATTAAGGCCTGGCAGAAGCTTAAAAGCCTTAAAATGCTATACCTAGGAGACTTTAACGATTTCTAATCTAACTTTGTATGGCTAGCAAATATCTTAAGGATGCTATAAGATTAGTAAAAAGAGGAGCTTTATAATAAGCTTTATAACAGCCTACGCGTCCAAATGGAAGTCAAGGTGGTAGATAAAGACTATAGCTTCTAGGCCTATTGCAAGACTGCCTAATAGTACGCCTAAGGTCTAAAGTAGACAGGCAAGGAACGAAGTGACCACAGAGTAGCCTAGGCTAGTAAGAGAGCTTCTACTAGGGGCGCTAAAGAGACTAAAGGTCCCCCCTCTTTCTAGCAGCCTCTGACTCTAGCACTAGCTATAAAAGCGCTAGTTACCTACTTTAACTATAGCAAGCAAGGACACTACTCTAATAACTATACAGCGCCAAAGAAGACGGAAGCTAAAGTAATTAACCAAAGTGAAGAGTACAAGATAGTTATTAACTCGGCGGAGTTAGAAAATAAGCAGCTCTAGGAGAAGTCTCCTACCTAGAGCAGATTGGAGCAATTAATATAGCGCCCGTACAGCTAAAGGAGATCTTAGGAGGCGCAGCCCTTATAACGCTATATAGAATCGCGCTAGGCGGCGTGGCTCTTAATATAGTAAGCCTATTTAACTCTAGTGCGGGCGGAGAGGCCTTTATACACCATAAGCTACTACTAATTATTAAGCAATGACTGCGACCAAAGCTCTATAAGATTAAAGGATAAGGAGTCGCCGTATCTAGCTATAACAATTAGTAGACAGATATAATTAGATAGCTCTTTAAAGCGAACCTAGTTATAGAGAGTTAATAAGTCCCTATATAGTTTCTATTCTGCGATACAGGCCGCCACGATCTTCTTATTAGCTATAGGTAGTTTGAGAAGACTAGGGCCCTTATTAATTATAAACACTAAGTCTTAGTATAGCAAACTAAGAAGAACTACCATAGCAGGCAGGACGTAATTATACTAAGAAAGGAGCTCCTACCCCTACTAATTAACGAGGATCACTAGAGAGATATAAATTAAAGAGACGTACTGCTAGATTAAGAGTCCAAGTCTACCCCCTAACGCATCCTTAAACGTATAGTCGCGATTAGTGAACTTTAAGAGAAGAAGTCCTCTACTAAAATTAAGCTAGAGGGATAGGCTAAGCTAAAGCAAGCCAAGTAGACCCTATACGACTATAGGTATACTTGGAAGATTAATACCCAAGATATAATTAGAAAAATAGAAGACCAGCTCTACCCTAGGCTAGCTTTACTGTTAAAGCTAAGAGTAAGGAGGCCTTTATCTGCTAGGGAGTTTAGAGTAGCAGACATTGCGCTACTTAAGGCGAGGAACTTCCTACAAGGAGCAAAGCATAGGGATGTAGTAATTGGATGTACTAGCCTCTATAAGATAGACCAACTAATAGAGAATAAGAAGGTATAAGACGCTCTACCTAACAATAAGGAAGAACTTCGCCGGCTTATCTATAAAAAGCTACTACAGCCCTACCAAGAACACGCTAACTATTTCTTAAAAGCTATATCCGATACGCTACCACTATATTATAAGGGGGTAGACCACGGTATTATTCTTAAAGGTAATAGCCGCGATCTAGCTCCTAGCCCGCTATATAATATGTCGCTAAAGCAGCTAGAGCTTATTAAGGTCTACCTATAGGAGCACCTATAGAAGGGGTTTATTGTACTAAGTAACGCACCCTTTATAGCTTTGATTCTATTTGCTAAAAAACCAGAAGGGGGGTGGCAATTCTGCGTTAACTTTTAAAAGCTTAATATAATTACCAAGAAGGACCGCTACCCACTGCTATTAATTAAGGAGACGTTGACCAGGCTATTAAGAGCTAAAATCTTCACTAAGCTAGATGTTTAATAGGCTTTCTACCATATATAGCTAAAGGAAGAGGTAGAGGAGTTAACTACCTTCTATATAAGGTACGGATTGTACAAGTACCGCGTTATACCCTTTAGACTATATAACGGCCCTACGTCCTTTTAGAGATTTATTAATAACGTCCTTTTCGACTACCTGGACGATTTCTGTACAGCCTATATAGACAACATCCTTATCTACTTAGACAACCCGCTAGAGCACGAAGTCCACGTTAAAAAGATCCTGTAAAGGCTTTAAGAGGCAGGCCTATAGGCGGATATTAAGAAGAGCAAGTTTAACATTACGGAGACGAAGTTCCTAGGTTTTATTATTAGTACTAATGGGATTGCTATAGACACCGACAAGCTAGCTATAATTAAGGATTAGAAGCCCCTTACTTCTATAAAAGGGGTGTAATTCTTCCTAGGATTCTATAACTTCTACTAGGCCTTCTTAAAGGATTACGGCCGAGTTGCATAACCGCTTAGTAAGCTTATAAAGAAGGGAGCGTGGCACCTACTAGGGGAGGAGAAGCTTAAAGCCTTTAAGTAAGTTAAGGCCCTTATGCTATTAGGCGGTGTAATAAAGCACTACTTACCGTTCTAAGACACCCGCGTGGAGACTAACGTAAGTAATGGAGTAGTAGCTAGGGTACTAAACCAGCTGCAAGACAATGGGACCTAAAAGCTAATAGCCTTCTTCTTAAAGATAATGTCCCCTAAAGAGATATGGTATAAGATCTATGATAAAGAGATACTAGCAGTAATAAGAGGCCTATAGGAATAGCGAGGTTACCTTATTAGCCTCCAGCGTACACCCTTTACAGTAATTACGGACCATTAAGCCCTTAAGTACTTTATAACCAAGAGGCTGCTAAATCCACAGTAGGTCTACTAGGCAGACCTACTAGCTAATTTCCACGTGCGGATTACCTATAGGCTAGGCACGGCGAATATAGTGGCTAATACCCTATTACGAAAGCAAGAGGACCTAAAGACGCAGAAAGAGAAGGACGTAGCCATATACACTATGTACTTAATTAACCCCGCCCTTACAATTGCTACACTAGAGGAAACCTCTAGGGACCCCCTAGTGGCAGCAAATTGCGAATGGGAACTGTACGAGCTGGTTAATTAGGTCCTCCAGGCCAATCGAACTAGCGAGTCGCTAGTAGGGCTATGTTAGCTAGCTAAGCAAGACCAAAAGGGCTGGAAACTCTAAGGAGGGCTACTAACCCGCTTTAGCAAGCTAATAGTCCCTAATACTAACTGCCTCCGTACCTACCTTATTGTAGAGGTACACTCTTACTAGGTAACCGCTTACCTAGGCAAGACAAAGACTAGGAAACTCGTGGCAGACTAATACTATTAGCCAGGACTACCCTTAGACTGCGATACCTACGTAAGAAACTGTAGGGCCTATAGGAGGACCTATATACCTTAGGATAAAACCCTAGGCCTACTGCACCCCCTATTAATTGGTGAACGCTGCTGGCAGCACGTCTCTTTTGATTTTAAGTCCTTCCTAATAGATAAAAAGGGCTTCGACAACGTCTTTATAGTTGTTAATTAACTAGGCAAGAGAGCCTTCTTACTACCCTGCTATAAAACTGCTACTGTAGCTGACGCAGCAAACCTATACTACTAACACGTCTGGCGCGTGTACGGCCTCCTAGAGACGGCTATATTAGATTAAGGACCCCAATTTATCTTAGCCTTTACAGACGAGCTATATAAACTAACTGGTATTAAGCAAAAGCTCTCTATATCTGGTTACCCATAAACTGATGGTAATATAGAGGTACTAAACTAGTATATTAACCAACGCTTAAGGCCCTTTATTAACCACTACTAGGACAATTAGTCAGAGCTCCTCCCCTATATGGACTTTGCATAGGTAATCTTACCGCACAAATCTACTAGCTTCGCACTATATAAGCTAGAGCTAGGATTTAAGCCGAGGCTTTACTTTGACTGGGAGGAACGTATATAAGTAACCTCAACACCTCATAAGAAGCTGATATGATAAGAAGCTTAGGCTTTTGTATATAGGACCTGGGACGTAGTTAAATGGGCAAGAGACAACCTAGCAAAGGCCCAAGAGCGGCAGACAAGGTAAGCTAATAGGCACTATCGTGAACTAGACTTCGGAGTAGGTGATTGAGTATACGTTACTAGGAAGGGCTGGGCTACTAACCAACTAAGTATTAAGCTAGATAGACAGCTCGTAGGGTCCTACAAGATTCTAGGCATAAAAGGACACTTGTATATTATCGACCTACCCCTAAATATGAAGATGTCAAACGTCTTCTATGCCGATTAACTACGAAAGGACCCAGATAACCCCCTACTAGGCTAAAATAGGGAGCCAGAGGAGCCAGTTCTAATTAATGGCGAGCCAGAGTATAAGATTGATAAGATCCTTACTAGTAGAACCTACCACGGAAGGCTATAGTATAAGGTTAACTAGGTAGGCTATAACCTGGATAACACCTGGTATAACGCAGACGGCTTTATCGGCGCCCCCTATAAGATTAAGACATTCCACAATAAGAGACCCCATGATGCCGGACCACCTGTACGGCTGCAGCAATGGCTAGAGGCGTATTATAAGGACGTAGATCTAGAGCCCTTAGAGGAAGACAATAAAGTAAAGAAGGACGGAAGGGCAAGACGGATAAGGAGAGCCTAACTATAAGGATTAAGGGCGATCCTCCTAGCTTAAAGGGGGGTGATGTGACGGTTCGTCTACATAGCTACCATTGAGGCGTCGTTGGTTACGGATTAACGTTGCCCTAATGTTGCCCCGACGACCGAACATGTATATAGTCGTCTACCGCGCCCCTTTCTTTGAGCCCTTACCTTAGTCTATTCATAATATAGCCCCTTATTGTTGCTTGATCTATTGGATCGCTCCCACGGAAAGCTAGCTGTGACATTACTTAGGGAACTTAAAGACTATTAAGAGTTATAGGACGCGCACACTTAGCGTTAAAAGTAGAGTAAACATCGCAGGATAATTAAACGTTTACTTTAGTGCACTCTAAGCAAGAGGAAGGTTATTAAGACAAAGGACTTACTAGCGCGACATAGACTAACCCCTCTTTTATATAACAAAAACACAGAGACGGCATTATCTCACTAAGCAACAGTATATCAGCAACTATACGAGCACGGCATTGCGTGTATAAAGAAGAGGACGCTTTAGGCATAATAAGTAAGGATATTAACTAAATTAATTAAACGGACATTATACCTCTAGTGGACGACTTAGAGATATTAGGAATCTTTAAGGACAAAAATAAAGAGGAGGGAGATGGTATTACGGACAGCTTAAATACAATATTACGACTACTTGGAGAAAAGTCGGCGGAAGCTAGTTAGTTAATATAGGCACGGTCCAGAATAGATCCGGTGGAACCGTATAATGAGGAATGGTAGCCAAGTCATATAACGTGCTATATAAGGAATGTAGAGAATGTGGTAAACGTATGTACCTTATGTATAACACGTACCTCACGGAGCGAAGGGATTTCTTAGGCGTATAGTTGTGTATTTAAAGGACTATAGTCCCTACCCAGATAGTTCTCTCTTTATAGTAAATCTTAGAATACAATTAGAGTTAATCTGTTAGGCAACTACTCCACTAGTTATTATTATGTTGTTGACCTGTTTATATCTATATACCTAGCCCAATAATAGGACCCACCGTAGTTCTTGCTATAAGGTTCCGTTATACATTTAATTAAGTTTGCCTAGTTAGTATATAATCTTAAAGTTAAATTATAAGAGGTATTTAGCCTAATAAATTTGGCGCTGCGTTAATTGCTTTATAGTTATAAAGTACTATAGGTTCTTATAGTCTGTTAACATATATATTAGGAATAATAATCCTTTAAGCTTAGGACGCCATTATTTAAAATATCTAATAATTGCAAGTAGTTCCTTATTGTATATCTTATAGTTTAATTTAGTAGGGGCGAGTTTCTAGGAGAAAAAGGCTACTAGATATAGCTTACCGTCCTTATTATATTATAATAACACTCCCCCTAGCATATAATTAGACAAGTCTGTTTTAATAATATATTTAAGGTTAGGGTTAAAGTAGGTAAGAATTAGAGTAGTTATAAAATAATGCTTTAGATTGTTAAAAGCTTATTTATATTTAGTGGTTTATTTAAATTTTATATTCTTTCTTATTAGGTTTACTAACGGCTAAACAGTTTCTAAAAAGTGGTTAATAAATTATTAATAGAAATTTGTGAATTCTAGAAATCCTTAAATATTTTATACGTTGCTAGGGCTTTCCTAGTTTATAATCGTAGCAACTTTCTTAGGGTCCATTTTAATTCCATTACGGGATATTATTAAGCCTAAGTATATAACCTTGGACGCGTGGAACTTGTATTTTTTAATATCGTATTATAAGCCTATATCTTATAGGCGTTTAAGAACCATTCTAATGTATTTCTAACACCTAGAAAGCAAGGACAAGTAGATTAAGATATTATTAATATATACAGTAACTGTATAATTACAGCACCTGTCGTACCGAACGCGTGCTTACGCGTATGGTACACCAACTACGCGTTTACGCGTTTGGTGCACTAACCACCCGCTTACGCGTCTAGTGTACCCCTGAAGCACTGACTAATTAGGGGGAGGTCGCATCAGTATATAGACCACGTAGTCTGCTTTAATACAAGAGACAGTCACCACCATCCCAAAGAGCATACAATACTATACGTATTTCGTGCCCCGGGATACGACTTACTTGTGCTATTAAGTTAGTACGAACACTGATCAGTAAGCGCGCACAGATTAGCAATTACTTGACACCTCCCCCCGAGCAATACACGATAGCGACCACCCGTTTAGACTCCTAGTACGACCTGCTGGAAGGTCGGAAGTTGGGGATTACGGACTTATCTCTAACTCTGTATACTTATTCAAGTCTTAGTATGGTTTACCGGAAGTTTATAGACGCGAATATAGACCTTTACAGAACTTCCTACCCTCCTGCAAACCACTACGGACCTGTTAATTACCTCTACGGACCGTTATAAGACCTTATGGAAACCCCCTACCCTTCTGCAAACCGTTACGGACATTAACTGCCTTTATGGACCACTACAAGACCTCTTCCACCTACTACGTACTACACTACACTATATAGTATGGCAGACCTAAGGAAGCAAGTCGATAAAGGCTAGGAAAAGTAGAGGCAGGGAGCCGACCTCACGTCTATACCTAACGTTAACAACTATATTAAATTCAAAGTTCTTGAATACGAATATTTTAAACTCATGAACGTTGACCTATGGGAGCAATACTAGGAAGACTTTGTGGACTTTATAGAAGCTATCTTTAAAGTATATAACCCTACTACTATCTATAACCTACGGACCCTCTTACGTAACCAAGGTGTATGGGTTGAAAGGAATAAACGAGTTACTATTGCACAGTCCTTGTATAACATAATACACAAGAAGGACTAAACAGAATGGACTAAAGAGGAAATCCTAGACTAGTTCTAAGAAACTAGGGAACTCTTTACTTCTTCCAAACTTAATATAATTGCTGGCCTTATACCTAACCTACTTAACTAAACTCGTCCTATAAACCTAAGCAGTTTTGGAATTAATCTTATGGGCTAAAGTATACCTAGTACCCAAGTTACGGACCGTAATACCCCCGTAACTAAAATATGGACTAAATTACCCCTATTGTCCAAGTTATAGATCTGTAAGCCATATATCTATAAGCCATATATCCGCAAGCCATAGATCCGCAAGTTATAGATCCGTAACCTACTTAAGTAAAGACCTATGGCAAGGAGCTAGCTAACCTAGCTAAGCTCTATACCAACAAATCCAAGTACAGCGGTGAAAATGACAACTTTAACTTTAAACTAACCATCTTTACGGACCTCTGCTAGAAGGCTGATATTCCTAAATAGGAATTTAACCAAGCCTACTCTACCATGCTGCGTGGCCTAGCCCTTAACCACTACTATACCAACCTCAAGAGTAACCCCCTTGGTGTTCCCTTTAATAAGCTATACAAAGCTACACGTAACTACTTTAAAGGACCGGAATATAAGCGTAATATTCTTACCTAATGGAATGCAACTAAGCTATAGACCGTAATTGACAAGAACACTAAAAAATCGACTATAGAGTGCCTGCAAATTCTTATTAAAGACCTTTGGCACCTATAGTATGGCCTTAACGCTAAGCTTTAAATAGACGACTTCCTGCATAATAAACTTATTACGGCTTTCCAGAAAGTAGAGCCCTATAAGTACGCCTATTATAAGCCTGCAGATACCTTAGCTGGCCTTATTAATAACCTACGCTCCTCTATTATAATGTATGAAGTCTTAAACCCACCAGGCAGCACTTAAGCCTTTGTTACGGATATTTAATATCCATAAATAGACTTAGACGTCTACTTTACGGACCGCCGCTACCGCTAGCAGCACCTATATTAATTAAGTCCTACCTATAACCCCCACAGCAACCCCCGTACGAAAATATACCCCCGCAGACGAACCAGCCAGAAGTGCTTCGTGTGCGATAAGGAAGGATATTAGTCTATAAGGCATACCTAGGAAGAACGTAACAAGTCTAGGAAGAGACTTGATAGCCGTATTAACTAGTTCATTTTGGAATATAAAGGAGAGGAAGTAGAAGAGCCCCCTAATAAGTTAATAGAAGCCCTTATAATTAACTTTAACTTAGACGCTTAGGAATAAGAGACCTTAGAGACATTCCTAACCACTTTTA
>Ga0307507_10001810_pt1 | contig 46916 bp, 25 predicted proteins | sample 7_EM_MG_FD_207223 | JGI IMG/M metagenome (GOLD analysis project Ga0307507, IMG submission 207223) | Populus trichocarpa ectomycorrhiza microbial communities from riparian zone in the Pacific Northwest, United States - 7_EM | ecosystem: Host-associated > Plants > Roots > Unclassified | place...
AACAATTGCCTATACAATCGTCTCTACAAACGTCTCTGCAATTGATCGCCCGTACGAGCGTCTGCACGTCTGCACGTCTGCACGTCTGCACGTCTGCACATCTACACGTCTGCACATCTACACGTCTGCACATCTACACGTCTGCACGCCTGCACGTGGCTCTGCACGAAGCTCTGCACGAGGCTCTGCACGAAGCTCTGCACGAAGCTCTGCACGAAGCTTTGCACGAGGCTCTGCACGAAGCTCTGCACGAAGCTCTACTAAAGCTCTACTAAAGCTCTGCACGAGCCTCCGCCCAAAGCTTCCCCCCTACTGCAAAGCAAATCCATACCTACTAGTATAGGTATAGTATAATTAGGTGAGCTGTTTGTAATAAGGTACAAGAGGCACCTCCGTGAATTTGGAAGGAAACAGAGTGGCGGTGGTAGAGTACGGCCGCTGTGTCGATGCGGCTGGCGGAAAGGGACCAGTTTTAAAAATGCATCTTTAAACTTTAAGGCTGTATCTCGCCCCCTAATACAATGGTTGGCTAGTTATAATTATTATAATTAAATAAAAGAAGAGATTATAATTTAAATGCATCGCGCGCTAAGACTATAGCTAGTATATTCACGCTGCTAGAGTTGTTTAAAATTAACATACGTTAGAAAAAGTTCCCAGTTTACACTAAACGCGCGCCCATAATTGTTAGATAATCTGTATTCTCTAAAGGCGTGGGTCACGTGCACGAGTCACGTGCACGAAGACACGTCACTGAAGACACGTCAGATTAAGGTCAAAAAGACACAATACAAGATCATTAATTAATAAACCCATTTCATTAATAAACTCATCTATTTAAACTTTGTAATAGTTATGAGCCTAGTCCGCCGACTTAAGAAGCTAGTCAGCTATTACTTAATTATTTGAAGAAATTCTACCTTATTGTTAGACTCTAATACCTCATCATTAAGGACGCAGACTCTGACAGAAATCCTACCTTAAGTGTTACAGGACGATTCTGACACGAACCTTCTATAAGATTCTACGAGATTCCATATTAATCATTATAGGACAACCCTAATAATAAGGACAATCCTAACAATAAGGACGATCCTAACAACAAAATACTATTATAATTCCTCCTTTGCCTATTAGTTAAAATGACTCCACTAACGTTAAGTTTGTTAACTATAATTATCCTTAATAAACTAGAAGACTGGGAGTAATAGATCTGGTAACTATAAGCCCTAGTGGATAAACAAATTTGGGCCTATATTAACCCAGATAATACAGCACCTTAATAAGCTCTACTATAAGAACCAGCCTATCCAAAGGTCACAGATTTTAACAAGAATGCAACCTTATATATATAGCTCTTAACGAATTAACAGAAAACGTATAAGAACAGCAGACGATACTATAACTAGGATATAAAGTACTTTCTAAAATAGAAAGAGCATCTGCAATAGATACGCACCTAGATTACGTCCATAGTATCAATTTAGAAGAAGCTACTGCTTAACTCTTCCCTTATAGTTAAGGAATGGCTGATTTGGTTAAAAGAAGATACTAAGCCTTTAAAGAACTTTATAATAAGGAAGGTATAACTGCAGTATATAGAGTTACTTAAAGGGCTTAAGCAGACAAAGGTCACCCAGTGGCTTAACTAATAGGAGCATATAATAAAGATAGTAGAGAAGCATAATCTTCTATAGATAACTAATAGGATCTGGCTAATGGACCTTGCAAATATAATACGACCTATAAGCGAAACCTATTTTGTTCTGTATATAAAGCAGGCAAATGATACTAAAAAGGCTCTCTTATTAGAATACCATAAAGTAGTAATAGAGCTATGAGAAGCATTCCAAACCCTTTCTAAAGCCGTACCTATAACGGCAAGAGGGAGTGCATTTAATGTAGACTTTATAGGAGAGCCCGAAGAGGGTATCTCTATTGCTGCTAAAGTCTAAAAAGGAAAAGGGAACAGCTTATCTTGTAGCCAAAAAAGGGCAGGTATAAATTTAACTAAAGAGACATCTTCCAAAAGGTTAAAGAACCTTAAATATCTGGCATGTAATATAAGGGGATATACCCTTCCTAACTATTAGTATCTATTTGAGAGCAAAAGGCCTAAGGGATTTAAAGCCATAGGTATATATATAAAAAGGCTGCTTATAAAGGTAGAGCAAGACAAGGATCTAGCTGCCTAAGTAGAACAACTTAAGCTTAAGGAATTAAAGGTTAATAAAGCTTAACAATAATAGGAGATAGTTAAGATTAAGGGAGAAGCCAATACGATATTCCTAGAATTGTATTACACCGGTTAACTCCATCCATTAAAGCTATTAACTATTCTTAACTTAGGAACTACTCTCTATATCTTTAATAATCTTTCTTATTTCTATAACTTTAGGAGAGCCCTAAGACACAAATATATTATTGCCGGCAGCTTAGAAGTGCCTATACTAGGTTACGGCGATATTACTATCTAGGTTACAAAACTAGATAAGAGTAAGGGAATCCTACGTCTTAAGGACGTTGCCTTTTATACGGACTTTAATACGAATCTAGTGTTATTCCATCTACTTTAAAAATGAGGGTTCTACTAGGACAATAAAGGAGACAATAATCTGCTAGTTTGGAAGGATAACACAATCCTATGTTAAATGGAAGAACGTTATAGACAATAGACTATTGAATACATCCAACTAGGAAGTCTATTAGCGTTCAATATAAGCCGACTGCTACGCCGCCAACGGAAGCGTAGAGCATTGTTAAGAGACGCTTGTCTAGATTTAAAAGGTGATATATATTTATAGTATCTGCGTCTAGGTTATCTAGGACCTATAAGCCTTTACCATCTAGGTCTTAACGCCTTAGGAGTTAAGCTTTAAGGCCCAAAGATAACGGAATGTTAATATTGCAGTCTCGCTAAAATTAAGCGTTAGGTCTTAAGAAGGTTCTTAAAATAGAATATTAATAAACCTTAATATAACCTCTATATTAACTGGACTGACCTTAAAGAAGCGCATACTAGATTTATATAAGTTATGTTTATTTATAATACCTTCTTAGGAAGAACCTTCCCGTATTTTATAATAACGCATAGCAAGGAGAAGGAGACACTATAAGTTCTTAAAGATTTTATCTAATAGATTTGTCTGAGGTATAACCTTAAAGTTAACACTATTAGATTAGACAATAAGCTAGGGAGAAAAAGAACTCTTAAATGGCTATAGACTTAAGGGATTATATTTAAGCCTTTAGCGCTATATACCTAAGCTTAAAACGGTACCGCCAAACGCTTAGGGGGTGTAATTATTAAGAGAACACGAGTAATAAGAATTGCTGCTAAGCTACTATATAATCTATGGAACAAGATCGTTAACTATACAGTCTACCTTTAAGATTAAACGCCATAAGAAAGCAATGGATGGAAATTACTATATAAGAGGTTCTATACCTACCTAGCGAATAGGAGATTAAAAAAACCATAATTAGCGCACCTAAAAGCCTATAGCTGTAGGGCGTACGCGATGACGTTAAATGCCTAGCTAAAGAAGAAAAGGCTAAGCAAGCTAGATCCGCAAGCCTATATCAGCTACCTTGTCAGCTATAACTCTACTAATATCTACAGGATCTGGATCCCACACAAAGGTATTATTATCTCTACTAGGGATGTCATCTTTAACAAGAAGACGTTCTTTAATAGGAAGCGAATGGATATCTTAAAGGATCTATACGCTAAATTAGATACGCTGATTAAGAAGATTTAACTCCTTAATACCCTAACCAAGAACAAGGTTCTCCTAGAAGACGATAATAAAGTGTTTAAACCATTAATTTAAGAGGAAGACGTTAACGATAAGCTAGTTTAAGCCTTTAATAAGTTAGCAGATCTTAACCTTGCAAGAGCTCTTAAAGATGCATATTATACGCCACCTCCAATAGAAGAAGATAAAGAATCTCTATATACCTTTTATATTAAGTATCCTATAAAGTTAGATGTATAAGGTACTAATTAGGACATTATCAGCCAAGTAGGAGACGGGTTTTATACTTAGGGGGTATTTAACAACTTAGTTAAAGACTTATTTAAGGAAGCCTACGATAATAAGTTTAAAGACTTTGTTACTAAAAGGATTATATTAGCCTATTAAGGCGCCTTTTTAGTAGGAAGGAAGTTTAACCTTAATAGTTGACTTAATAACAGCAAGCTAAAATTAGGCAGAATACGTGATGTTAGATTATATAGGAAGAACTTACCTCCGCCACCTTAGTTAATCCGCGACCTTAATACGTATTCTCTTTAAGATTAGTTCCAAGAAGCTTAATAAGCCCACCTCTAATCCCATTATTAAATAAGGTCGTTTTAAGAAACAGATAAGAAGTATATAAAGGGACAGCAGGTCCTTAGCTTAATGTAGGTGTTCGTCTACAAGATAGATAAGTATAGATTTCTCCAGAAATGCAAGGCACGCTTAGTAGTATACGGAAATTAATAGGCCCTAGGAGACCTACCTACGAGAGCTACTATATTAGCTAATATAACCTTCTAAACCCTTATAGCAATCACCGCAAAATTCAACCTGGAGATGACACAGATAGATATAGTTAATGCGTTTGTCTATTACGATCTCAATAAGATCGTCTATATAAAGCTACCGCTAGGGTTTAATAAAGGAAAGACAGACAAAGTACTACGCTTAAGAAAAGCCTTATACGGACTATAATAATCACCACTATTATAGCAGAGGAATCTTATAAGCTTATTAAATAAAATAGGCTTTAAAGAGGTACCTTAGGAGCCGTGTATTATACTAAAAAGTGGAATAGTTGTCTTCTTCTATATTAATAATATTGTCTTCTGCTACCAAAAGACAAATAAGAAGAAAGCTTAAGAAGCAATTAAGGAGCTATATAAGGAATACTAGATAAGTATTCTTAGCGAGCTAAAATGGTTCCTAGGAATCTATATGCTATATAATTATAGCCAGAGGCTCCTATAGCTATCCCAGAAAGCCTATATTAAGAAAATAGCTAACTTATAACGGAACCTTATAGCAGGAACTACGGTGGGTTCTATCAATGGGCTGGGTATGTAGGTACAACAAATTAACAACGTAATAACAACTGGTGGAGTAGTTGCCTAACAAATTAACTCCAATTGTATTCTGAGATTCACTATAAGGAGAGAACCATCTATAGTAGGGACTGAGGTCCTTTAAATACACAACTATACTCCTAAGAAATCCTCTCTTGTATATAAGGTACGTGTTATCTGTATTAAACGTAACATCCCTTCTATTCAACACAGTTAATACGTTCAACACTACGTGACCTCAGTTACCATTCCTTATTATATAGTTCTACCGGATCCATCCTAGACTATACCTATATTAACCAACTAGCTTCCGCCGACTCTTCTCTAAGTAGTTATAACATTGTACTTAAAGCGTCCGTAATACCATCTCCCTCCTCTTTATCTTCGTCCTTAAAGATTTCTAATATCTCCAAGTTATCTACTAGAGGTATAATGTCCGTTTAATTAGTCTGGTTAATATCTGTACTTATTATGCCTAAAGCTTCTTCTTCTCTTTCCTGGGTTAAGCATCGCCTTCGTACGGTTTCCTCCATACTGTCGCTAGGTGAAGTAATGGCGATTCCCTACTCTTATTGCGCTAAAGAGGGGTTGGTTTGTGTTGCGCTAGTAAGTCCTACGTCTTAACAACTCTTCTCTTGCTCTAAATGTACTAAAGCAAACGTTTAATCGTCCTATAATATTCGCTCTGTTTCTGACGCTAAGTATACGCGTCCTATAACTCTTAACAGTCTTTAAGTTCCCTAAGTAACTTGTTATAGGGTCTCGTGTTTAATCTATTATTATTCATTGCTTAACGTCCGATTCGGATCCCTGTTGGGCCTATGCGGACTACTCCTTATATACATGTGGGGAGAAAACTCTATTTGAGAAAACCCCGTGATCCGTCTCCCCGCCTTTTAGGGCTCGCTTGCGAGTCGCCTGCGAGTCACCAGTGGTGCTCTACTACCTTACTTTTTAACCTCCTTGGGAACCACTGCTGCTGTAACAAACCTACGGACGCGCTAGTATTACATACTGTACTCTACTCCTGTAGAGTTATTAGGGGGCGCCTGTTACTCGCCCCTTTGCCTTCTATTGCTATTTCCTTTGCAACCCGGAACTGGTCTAGCATATTTTGGCCAATAAGCCACCGGGTAGCCGCCTTGAGGCCTTTCTATGTTGAGAGTAGTGTATTATAGTTTTCTGTGCCAGCTGCTAAGAGCATTGCTTCTCGGCCGGTGCGTAAGGGGCATAATAGTATTACGTGTTTTGGTGTCTATCTTGGCCAGCTATATTCACACCTCGGGCTACCTACTGGGACACCTACCCAGTAAAGCCAATCTTTTAGTCCTATTATTCCTGTCCTTAAGAGTGTTGCCATTATATTTTCTGCCTTTGTTAGGCCCTCTTGGAGCCCTTGGGTATTTACCTCCCATAGCGTTGCCCATACTACGGCTTGGGTTCCCCTTGCCTGAGCCTACCTCTGTACCTTTAACTCCCATTCGTCTCTCCAGTGTCGGTCCAACCAGTATTATATTGCGGTAGATGGTTTTCCAGTACTCTTTCGTGCTCTACTTTAGCTCCTTTCTCTCCCTTACTGTTGTCTTTGCTGGCCTTTTGCGCGTCTCCCTTCCTCCTCTATATAGGCCTGGGCCCTAGCGCCGCACTATTCTTCTTCTGCTTTCTCTACCTGTTTTCCTAATATATCTTTCCTACTTTGGGGTTGTTGGTTCCTTCTCCTACAGGGCACCCTAGGGTCCCTCCATAGTTTGTTTAGGCGTGTCTTGATATACTTTGTGACGTTAGAGTTGCGTTCCTTTTACACCCTTTGCATTGCATCGGCTTTAATATATAGTTATAGGGGGGGAATATTGGCTTTCTTCTCGAGCAGTGCTGTGGCCGTTTGCTTATACCCGCCTGTTATACTCCTAAGGCAGGCTGTTTGGACCTTTTGGAGTGGTTTAAGGAGTGATTTAGGGGGGCCTTTCTTAGTTTCTCCAGTAGCCCAAATGCTAGATCCATACGTCATGGTTAGCCGGACAACTGCTGTATATAGTAGGCGTGACCTCTGGAAGCATGGACCCCATATAGAATTGACGATCCTGGATATGGCGATATACTATACTTAGCCCTTACGGGCCGCTTGCGCCGTATATGCGCTCCACTGGAGCTTGCTGTCTACCCACACTCCCAATACCCTTAGGCCTTGAACCGGTTGACCCCCAAAGCCTTAAATATAGATTGTATGCTAAAGATCTGCAGATTGGTTACGTTTTCTTATAAAATGGATTAGCTGGTATTTCTCTGGTGAGAATTGGACTCCATGTCGTCTTGCCCATTCTATATAGGTGTCGTGGGCTTTCTCTAGTGTCCTGCAGTTCTCTGCGGCTGTTGGCCCATATGTAATTAGGTTTGTGTTATTAATAAAGCCTATCCCCTGGGTCGCCCCTTCCTTAAAGGTGTTAAGCAGGTTGCTTACAAAGAAAAGGAAGAGTATAGGCAACAGAGGTGATCCTTATGGTATTCCTGTTGCGACTGTGATAGGGGGGCTCTGGTATCCGCTAAAGACCAGTAATGTTTCTTTCTGGCCTGTAAATCCTTAAATAAATTAAATGATCTATTCTGGGAAGCCCTTTGCCCTAAGGATGTATAGGAGACGCTTATGGGGTACATTGTTGTAGGCGCCGCTAATATCTAGGCTAAGCATTAATACTACGAAGTCCTTTCGCATAGCCCATGCAGTTTTAATGGTGGTAGCGAGTAGTATAAGTGCTAATAGCGTTGAGCGATTCTTTCTTGCCCCCATTTGGCTTTGTGGTAGTAGGGCGTGTTCCTCTGCCGTGTCTGCTATGTGGTCCGCTATAACCTTTTCTAAGATCTTGCTTAGGGTGTTTTTTAAGGCAATAGGGCGGTAGCTTCCTGGGATTAAGTAGTCTGCTTTGCCTTCTTTTTGTAAGACGACCATCGTCATGGATCTTCCAAGTTGCGGGTAGTAGCCTATTGCAAAGCATGCTCTGGCTACGTCTGCAAGCCAAGATGCTATAAGTGGTCCACAGGTCTTTAGGGCTTCGTTTAGGATCCCATCTGGTCCTAGTGCTGTGTTGTTTGAGAGGCGGCTAATGGTTCTGGCCATTTCTTTAGTTATCATGTTACTGTTGACCCTCAGGCGAGTCACCAGTGTTTCACCGGTAATATCGCTAAGGTCTACTGGAGCCGGTTAAGGGAAAAATCTTTCTGTGAGGATCTTTGCCTTCTTGTTATTGTTGCTTGTAGCCTGTGGTTCGCCTGCTCTTTGTAGGGGTGGTAGGTGTGGATCTTCTACTAGGCGTCCCGCCTTTTTCTTTGCCCATTTCGCTATGGTCCAAAGGCCCTTGTTATAGGGGAGACTCGGGTTAGTAGTGTGTTCGTTTATAAACCGTCTCTAGTTATTCCTTGCTTCTTTTCTTAGGGTATTCTTTAGCTGGTTTCTTGTGTCTTTATATCGTCTCTCGTCCTCAGAATCGTGGCTGCTTGTGTATTTCCTCCTTGCTCGTTGTTGGCCGGCTATAAGGGCCGCGCACTATACGGACCATGCGTGTCGCGCGTAGGGGCCTGGTTTTAAAACCGGGTAGTGCTCTTTCAGCCTGCTTTTAATTGCTGCCTAGATCCTTTCTAGTCTTTAATTAATTTCCTTGGGGGTAGCCAATGAGCCTCGCTCGTTTGGTATTGGGTGGATTTCTTCTAAGTCTTGGAGTTATTATTCAATTGTATTAAGGAAGCTATCTACGTTAAGCTTCCTTATTGCGTATCTTTTGCCATTTGGTTGCGCCTTGATGTCCAGATCTAGTTGTATCTGGATAGGGATATGGTTTAAGGTGAGTACCTATTCTTCTTTAGGGGAGCACCTTTCGAGTCTCTGGTATAGGTTTTCGTCCATAATCGTAAGGTTAATTGTACTTTTAGCGGTGCCCCGTTGCCATATGATTGCACCTGGGGGGGTAGCTAGCTTAAGGCCCCCGTTGTCTATAGCTCTTAGTAGGCACTCTACCTGTTGATTGGCAGCAACATGGATGCCCCCCCACTATAGGTGGTGGAGGTTTATGTCTCCTAGTAGAATGGACTCCGCGTGTTTAGTTTCTAGCAAGCTTATTACAGATATAATATTCTCTATCTGTGCTACCCCTTCGACCCTAGGGTTATAGACATTAATGATTTGTACTGGTCCCCTGTATGTCTGGATGGTTATAACTGCAATATCTGGGTTAACTGCCTGCTATAACCATAAGGCAAGGCTGATATTTTTGCTAATTATAAAGCATACGCGTGTGGCTGCTTTTGGTTTATACAGGAGCTGGAATCCTTGGGGGCAGTATGTTAATTGTGTGTAGGTATTGTAATACGGCTCTTATATAGCAAGAATATGGTGTTTCTCTGGGTCTAGACTGTCTAGTAGGGGCCTTGCTAGACGGTGGTTCGTATTGCCGCAGTTGTACTGTATAATGGTCAAGTGGCGGACCCCTGGTGGGGGTCCTTTGCCTCTCCTTCGCTCCTCGCTTCTTCCGTTTCTACTTTCTCTGAAATGTTCAGAACTTCTGTCTCCTGTGTTTGCTCCCTAGCCACTACTTATTTTATGTGGAGCTTTCCATTTCTGTGTCTTGTGTTCCTACTAGCCTTTCTAAATCTGAGTCTGTTATTGCCTCCGGTTCTTCCCCCGTTCTTACCGGTTGGCTGTGTGCCCCTTGTGAGCCAGCTGCGTGTGTTGTGTTTGCCGCGTTAAATCTAATTCTTGATTGTCCCGGCCTTGAACTTGCTGTAGCCGTCTATAGGGGTCTTCCTACTGGGCGTTCTCTCCCTTGTGTCCCATGTGTCTCTTGTGTTCCTGTTCGGTCTAGTGATGTCGCGCGGCGTCGCTTTTGGCCCGTTAAGGCTTGGGATGGCTGGCTTAGCCCCCTAGTGTTAAAGGTAGGAAACGCTGGGAAGACACCTGCGTCCCCCTAGCTTATTGCCTGTTGTTTCCATTCGTATGACCTGGCGTGCAGTTGTTCCCGTAGCTGTTAAGCCCTTTCCTTCCGTCTCCTGTATTTAATGCAGCCTTCTCTCTCCCACGCCTTATGTGTGCTTCGGTGACAGTTCGCGCATTTTGTTTGGTCTTAATTTGTATATTGTCTTATATCGTGGGGGCCTGCACAGTGGCCGCAGCACACCTATGCTGCGCATGTGGATTGGGTGTGTCCCCATTATACGCAGCGATAACATCGTTCCAGGCGTAGTCTGTGGTTATAGAGCCTTGTGTTGTATATAAGGCCATTTATAATTATTCCTTTTTAGATAAGGAGTTTTTGCATTCCTAGTGTATGTACGCTGACGATAAGGGAGCTATGCGTTTGTCTGTCGTTTCCCTAGCGAGTCTCTGGCGCCCCTTGTGTCCTCTTATTGTTCTCATTATATGCTTGGTTTGTATTTTCCTGTCAAAGCCATTGGATCCGGGTAATTACAAGTCCTGGTATAAGGCGTTCCGTTTGTTTTACTATCTCCTGTATAGTTGCTGTATTGTCCGCCTAGCGTTCCCTTTCTACCCTAAGGCTTATGGGAACCAACAGGACTTTAACTGGGTAATCTTCACGAAGCACTTTTATGCTAATACGCTCTCCTAGCCTGTCCCCTGCCCTTACGGCCCGTTCCTTTACCTGTTGGTCCTTTAGGGTGACTCTAATGTCTCCACTCCTAAGGTGTTGGACTGCGACGGCGTTATGGACCTCCTTGCGAATCTCCGTAAGAACTTCTGTTTCTGATTGTCCCCTAAGTTCCTCTGCCTTTTCTGTATTTGGTTGTATTGTGATTATATACCCGGTTGTTGTCTTTAGAGGGGTAGGTTCCCTATACTATAGGAGTACAGCTACGGCGGCCTAGGTGCGGTTCGCCTATAGGGGGGGGTTTTGTTTATCTTTAATTTTGTTTAGCCGTTGGAGGATTTAATTAAGGGTTTACTAGAGGGGCGCCTAAGGTTCGCTGGACTGGAGCCATTCTACTAGCTGCATTAGTTCGTAATGGCTAACAGATGCTCCCCTATAGTTCTAGATACTAGACGCGTCTAAAAGGCTTTATATTTTGTTAGATGCCTTCTTAATCAAGGTATTTCCGCTTTCTGGTATGGTATTCGCCCGTCCTTATTATTGTTATGGGGGGCCATTGTTAGGTATAGGTCTGGCGGTCGCACGCGACTGCGTACCACCGTCGTTCCACCTGTGCCTCCCCTATGATGCATGCATCTCAGGGGATTATTAGGGTGTTTTTTAGGGTTCTTTTGGTTAGTTTGGTCTTTTTGGGCCGGGTGCAGCAAGAGCTCCAAAAGTAAGGCGCGCTATTCAATTAAGTATATTATATAGTTCTCCTCTTCGTGTTTAATCTACTACTATAAAACTTAACGGTAAGCTGGCCTCCGCGCTGCTTAAGGTTTAACGTGCCTTAGAAAAATCCGCACGCGTTCTTAAAGCTTAATGTTTAGCTTATACTTATCTTTAACAACTTAAATGTATTCGTGAGAAGGTCCGTTCTAAGGAGTAGAAACTAGTTTAATAGGGTCTGTCTAAGCTAGGTAACAAAAGAATTGGCTCTCCTTCTGCGAGGGAAATAACTCTAAGTAGCTTAGTAATTGCTTCTCTTAGGTCCCCCTTAGGTAACTTATTTTTCGGCAATCCTTTTTTGTTAATGTTACCTAACCTACTTTTTTCTAATACTCCCGTACCTTTCCTATAGCGTTCCTTAAGTTGCTTAGTGGTTTCTAGGTAGTCTTACTATAGCCTATCTACTTTACTTTATACTATGTTTTGTTGTCTACGTCCTTATAACTAACAATCTTTAAAACTTGCCATTTGTCTTCCTTCTGTCCTCTATATATGTCTGCCTTATAGACTAGTAGCTTGATATTCCCATATACTAGCTCTAGCATTGCGATATACTGTATAGGGTAGATTTTTATTTTGGCTAGTAGGTTCAACTTATACGTAACCAATAAAATTCTTTACTTAACTTTAAAAGGTCCTAGTCTGATATAGTCCAATTTCTTACTTAGTCATCAACTCTTGAAATTTTTGTGTAGTAGCTATACTTTATCCCCCTCCTTAAGATCTGGTCCCTTAGATCTCTTAGTATTATAGTACCTTTTCATTTATTCTTATACTAGTTTAGCTGTTTCTTTAAGGTCTATATAAAGATTTATTAACGTCTCCATTTTTTATTTAGCTGTGCTACTCGTCTTTTTTACTTAATATAGCGATAACGATGTTCTTAGCTCGTATCCATAGTTCGCCTTAAATAGTAATGTCCCTATTTCTTTTTGCGGTATTGCATTGTATGCAAACTATATAACTGGTAATAATAATACCTAATTGTTCTGTGCGTAATTAACATAATGCCTTAGATACTGCTCTAGTGTCTAGTTTAGTCTTTCCATTTGTCCGTCCATCTGCGGATAATACACTATAAATATTACTGCGCGAACCCCTTGTTCTGCCAGAAATACCTTCTAAAATACTGCTATAAACCTTGGATCTCTATCCAATATAATCTTGTCTAGTGCTCCATATCTTATAAATACTTCTTTTATATAGATTCTAGCGACATCCTCTACTAATATTTCTTTAGTGCATACTATAAAGTATCCCCACTTTATTAGCTTATCCACTATTACTAAAATCGCGTTATAATCTTGTCCTGTGATAGGATCTCTTAACTTTGGTAACTTAATAATAAAGTCCTATAATATAACTTCCTATGGTCTTCCTAGTGTCTTAACAGGTTGTAGCCCTCTATACGGCTTATACCTCGTCGGTTTGTTCCTTTGGCAATCTAGATATTCCTTTATAACTTATCTTGCTAGTCCCCAGATTCCTTAAATAATATACTCCTCTTGCAGTCTTAATACTAAGCCTATAGCTCCATTATGTTCTTGTGTTATTCCCTTATAGAATTCCTTAATAAATTCTTCTATAATAGACTTAGGCACATATGTTACTTCTCTATTTTTATATTACTCTAAGTCTGGATCCTCTGCTTATACTTCTTAGATTTTCTATATCCATTTACTCTCTAGTAACTTATAGATCTAACTTTTCTTAGTTGCTGCAACCTTTAGATAATTATATCTAATTAATCCGTCTTAATCCTTTCGCAATAAAGCTCCTAATAGCTTTTTACTACTCTATAGTTCAGCCTTCCTACTTAGAGCGTCTACTCGTGTATTATCTATACCCTTAGTATGCTAAATTTCGAAATAGTATTCTATAAGCATTTCCGCCTATCTAACCTGTCTTTGGTTAAGTTTCTTTATTATTAGGAATCCTATAAGGTTCTTATAGTCCGTCTTTACTATAAATAGTTTCTTTGTGCCTTATAAGAATGCTCTCTATTCCTTAAGTGCTATAACTATACCTAATAACTCCTTATTGTAGATGTCATAGTTTAACTCTAGTGGTGTCATCTTCCAACTATAGTATACTACTGGGTGCCATCCATCTTAATATCTCTATAGGAAGTACACCCCTAGTATAAAGTCTAATGCATCCGTTTCTATAACCGTCTCTAGACCTGGTTGATAGATCTTAAGAACTAGCTCCTAGGTAAATAACTCTTTAATTCTCTTAAACAGTTCTTATTATTCCTTTCCCTATGCCCACGGTTCTTCTTTCTTTATTAACTGCGTAAATGGCTTAATATTCTATAACCATTACGCTATAAACCTTCTGCAGTAATTGCAAAACCCTAGGAATAATCTTAACTATATAACGTTCTCTAGTTCCTACTAATTCACTATAGCCTTAATCTTCTTTGGATCTATACTAAGTTAGCCTAATTTAATAATAAATCTAACGAAATTAGTCTTCCTGGTAAAGAACTTACATTTCTTAATTGCTACTGGCATCTTTTCTTCTTATAGTCTCTTTAAGACCCACTTGACGTATTCTCCGTGCTCTTCCTTACTCTCTAAGTAGATAATAATGTCGTCAAGGTATACTATAACAAATTTATTTAGGTGTTCTCCTAACACGCTATTAATTCGCTTCTAGAACGTTGCTAGTACGTTTATAAGCCTAAATTGCATAACTAATAGCTTGTATAGTCCTTCCTTTAACCTAAAGGCTGCCTTCCATTTGTTACCTTCCTTAATTCTAATCTAGTGGTACGCCTATCTCAGATCTATCTTTATAAAGATCTTTACGTTGCCTATCCTATTTTAGATTTTGCTAATTAAGGGTAAAGGATACCTATCCTTCCTGGTAATGCTGTTTAACTATTTGTAGTCTATACACATCCTAAGCTTTCCGTTTTTCTTTAGGATAAATAATACTGGATATCCTGCTAATAACTATAACAGTCTGATATATCCCTTTTATAAGTTCTCCTGGATAAACTCCTTAAGCGCTACTAACTCTGTTTCAGTAAGCTTATAGATTAGAAAGAACTTTAAACTTATTCCCTCTTTTAATTCTATCTTATAGTCCTAAGCTGTATACTCTAACAGCTTTTTACTTTCTAGTAACCATAACTTTTTACCATACTTATGGTATCTCTTTGGTACATAACTTAAGCCTCACTTAGTCTCTTTATATATCGCTCCAACTTGGTACCATACCAACTTGGTTTACTGTCGCACTTTACGCCGTTATATATCCTTAATATTAACTTAACCTATAACCTAATTAATCTTTAGATTGTACTCCTATAACCAAGGCATTCCTAGTATCGCCTCGTCCTATTCTAATAGTAGGATATTAAAAGACATTCTAACTAGTCTCCCTTTAATAGTTATCTAAATAGGTCTTATTTTAAGATTAATAATACCTCCTCTATAGGCTATCTAATCTCCTAAAATTGTTATAAGTAGATATGGGTGTTTCTTCTATCTATATAGTAACCCTATTCTCTCTACTGCCTTTGGTGATATGTGGTTCCTTATTACTCTACTATCTACTAATGCTTTAAATTGCTGATCTTGCCACTTAGCTCTTAAATTTAGGTATTGTCCTTAAATTCCTTTAAGGGTCTAAGGCTCTAATACTAGTTCCCTCTAGTTCTATATACCTCCCCTTTTTCTAACTATTGGCTACTTGATCCTGCCTATACTTAGTCCAACTTTAGCTAATATTTAGTTCGTTTCTTTTCCTCTACGTGCCATAGATAAGTGTTCTCTAGGCACTTCCACCACTGTTATCCGTCTAGGCATTCTTCTATAAGGAATCTTCCTGGTTAAAGTGTTAAGTCTCCTTAACCTTATACTTCTACTAGGTGCCAACTATGTATATACTTAGTATTCCTAAACCGCTTTTCCTCTGGTGCCCAATATATCCTTACTAGGTACTTCCGGTTCTTATCCTTAGGTGCTCTATATATATTACACATGTTATCCACATAAGCTATCCACAATAGTATATAATACGCTACGTGTTTTAGGTTAACTCTTGGTTTATCTTTATCCTTAAGTTTAAACCTATACCTAGTTAACCTAACTACTGGTATCTCTGCTACAGGTACTAAGATTTATTGCTTACTTCTCTAGTCCCTAGACCTTTTTTCTAGGTTCCTTAACATTATAATTAATACTCCTTTAATATAACTTATGCGTTTCTCCGTAATAGGTTGGTTTTAGACAACTTTTTTGTCTAGCTATATATAAAAATCTTCCTATTTATTATTGTGTCGTTGCCTATACCACTTTCCATACAACTGGTTTAGTATATATGGTTTATCTGTTAGAAAGTACCTTATTATCGCTATATTATAACATCCTTTGGTATATCTTTCTTTAAACCTAGCTAGAATATCTAGATTCTCTTCTTATTCCAGTTTATCTAACTACTTTGCCCTAGGTGTCCCTGCACTCGGCCTATTAGTAACTCTTTATACGGGTGCTCTATCCCTTATATAACCTAGCGTAGCTGACCTCTTGTCTAGCTTTTGCTCTTGCTATATAATAATTTTTGTCCTAAACTTATCCATAGTTTTTTATTTTCTGCGTCTTGTAGCTAGATCTTTGTAGTCGTCTTACTTTTTAATCCTAGTATTAACTTTTCAATCTTTAGGCTAAACACTACATTTACCTAGGATTACTAACGTTCTTATTTATTCTCCAAACTTATAGTTTTTAAACTTGCATCCTATACTCATTTGTTTGTTACTAAACTGAGTTACTACCCTTTCCTATCGGTTTTCGTCCGTTGTGGGTCCTTAGGTGTGTCTTATCTCGCTTTAAGAATCTTAAGCTTCTCTTATCTCTTCTTAAGAATCTTAAGCCTGTGGCCTTTTGCCTTTACTAAGTAATAAGCTAGCACTAGTAGTTATTTACTTGCTTAGTTTCTTTTAAACGTTACTCCTATTATTTTATAAAGCAATGGAAATCGTATCTAATAGTGTCGCTATACCCGTTACTAAACCTTGTTTAGTAATGGTCTTAGTCTCTGCTTCTATTGCGTTATCAAGGTTTAAGTGCTCCTAGTTAGCCTCCTTTTTGTCCTCATTACTGTTAATTAATAAGTACTCCAACTCTATTATTATTACTGCTAATCTTTGTCTGTATATTGCTGTAACATCTTAATCTAGCTCGTAGAGTTAATCTTATTCTTTATCTAACTCTCTAGTTCCTTAGAGTCCTTTTAACTCTGGCTCTTATGGCCAATAGCTTGCGCCATACTTAGCGTCCTTATAAATTCGGCATATGTTGTTATAATAATACGCAAAACTGTTAATTAAACACTCTTTTATTCCTTATAGTGCACTATTGTCCCTCTGTACGTACGTGCCATCTACTGGTCTAGTTCCCTTTACTGCGTAGTTACTCTAACCACCTCTACAGTCTCTGGCGAAATAACCCTGTTTTCCGCAATTTATGCAAGCTCTATCTTTAAACCATCTTTCTTACTATAGAGTCTACCTAAACATCTTCTACTGCTAAGATCCCTAGTTTAGCCTCTACTCCTTAGTCCTTTAATTACTTAATCCTTAACCTCTAGGTTTCTATGGTTTCTTTTCCTATCTTTAGGTTTCTTTGGTACCGCTTAGGTCTATTAGCTCTGCGCCATTCTATAGTTTTTAACTTTGTGTCTGTCGTTGCGTACTCTGCGCCTTATACAACTGTGGAACTCTGTCTTGCCCTCTCTTGGCTTATTCCCTTTAATAGATTCTATTATTGATCTTTATTAACTAATCTATTAACTCTCTTAGAGTATCCACATCTTCTATTAGGATGATTGCGTCCTGGACTTTAGCCTTAAGTCCCTATTTATACTATACTATAAGCGCCCTGTCGTTCTACTTAACCTGCGTGGCTAGTGTTTAAAACTATATTATATACTTAATTGCTAAAGTGCGTTGTACTAAGTTCTAAAGCTTTTGTTCTGCTGTGGTTATAGCTTCCGGGTCTCCAAATATCTGTGTTAGTCGCTCTGCGAACCCATTCTAACTGGCAAATATATACCATATATCTTGGTTAGTAGTTGTTATGCCATTAGCCTATATTTCCATAAGATACGGCTTAAACTACTTAAGTGCCCTCCCCGTTAGGAATAATCCTATATAGGCTACTTAATCTAACGATGTTGCTAACTTCGCTCCTTTCTGTACTACCTTAAAGTGCATTTACGTAAGAAATCCTTTAAGCTTTAACTTCTTTCCTAAGAATCATTTAATTAACAGTAACTTAATCTTTACTGCTCTAATTCTATTAATGCGTTCTTTAAGTATCCTATTATTGTCTTATAAGTGATCAACTATTTCCTATAACTGACCTCGCGTAACCACTTAAGAATCCCCATTATCTATACTAGTATTACCTAGCCCTAAGGTTATAGCTCCCGTCAACGCCATTATAACTGGTGCTGCTCTTAGTGGTATATTATTCGATTTTATTCTAATACCATAACCTTGGTAGTGAATGTATAACAGAACCTTGTAGTAGGAACTACGGTGGGTTCTATTAATGGGCTAGGTATATAGGTATGACAAATTAACAACGTAATAATAACTGGTGGAGTGGTTGCCTAACAGATTAACTCTAATTATATTCTAAGATTCACTATAAGGAGAGAACTATCTACGGTAGGGACTAAGGTCCTTTAAATACACAACTATACTCCTAAGAAATCCTCTCTTGTACGTAAGGTATGTGTTGTCTGTATTAAACATAACATCCCTTCCGTTTAATATAGTTAATACGTTTAACACCACGTGACCTCGGTTACTATTCCTTATTATATAGTTCCACCGGATCCATCCTGGACCGTGCCTATATTAACCAACTAGCTTCCGCCGACTCTTCTCCAAGTAGTCGTAACATTATACTTAAAGCGTCCGTAACATAACTAGTATAAGATAGATCTTAGAGGGCGTCTTCTAGACACTCCTATAGCAGAATTAAAACTCCTCCCTACTAATTACTAATTAATCCGTCTAACGCTTCCGTCCCTTAATATAGACCTACTAGTCCATCCTATATCCCTACCAAAAGAAGTAGCTTCTACAATGCTATATTAGAAAAAAATAGGTTTAATACTTTATACAGCCACTATAACGCGTCCGGATATTGCTTTTATAGTATTATAGCTAGCAAGGTTTAATTAGAACCTAAGCCAAGAGCACTATTAAGCGGTAGACAGAGTAATCCAGTACCTATATAGCATAAGGAGCAGAGCAATCTACTATAGAGGAGACAAGGAAGGAACGAACAGTAGAGGGAAAGATAAAGAAATACGCAACAAAGGACAAGATAACGGAAGAGATGGTAAAGGTAAAGCGCAATCATTTATCTATACCAGCAATGCATTATTTACAGACAACTCCGTTAACAGAAAGAGCTTATAAGGATATATTATAAAGCTATTTAGGGGACCAATTGCCTGGAGAGCAAATAAGCAGGGTATAGTTATAACATTAAATACGGAAGCCAAGTTATTAGCCCTATTATAAACAGTAAAGAAAGCTATCTTTATTAGCAGACTATTTAAAGCAATAATATTAAGGCTAAATAAGCCTTTAATTATTAAATATAATAACACCTAGACACTCTAACTAATTATAGAAGACACGGTAAAGCTAATTACGAAGCTCTAATATATTAACATCTATTAACACTAGCTATATTAGGAATACGTAATAAGACAAGTACAATTTCAATAAACAGCAATAAAGGAGATAATCGCTAATAGACTTACAAAGGCCCTACCCAAATAGAGGTTTCAGAACTTCGTTAACCTAGTCAGAATAGTAGATATCAAGAAGCGGCTAAATAAGGAGAAGCAACTAGAGAACCTAAGGGAGAAGGTTAAGGCAAGAAGAAAGAATTTAGATAACATTATGGTTTAATTAACGCATTAACGGACACGAGAAGGTGGTTAGCTTTAACCTTAAAGAGCTTGAAGCTAAGGGGGTGTGTCAGATAATCTGTATTCTCTAAAGGCGTGGGTCACGTGCACGAGTCACGTGCACGAAGACACGTCACTGAAGACACGTCAGATCAAGGTCAAAAAGACACGATACAAGATCATCAATCAATAAACCCATTTCATCAATGAACTCATCTATTTGAACTTCGTGACAATAATCTCTCAGACGCTTCGCAGAGGAATTTTGGGGGTAGCAGGGGTGGTAGGGAGTAGCGCGGCGTTCTATTGGCTCAGGAGTTAGTGCGCGCCATGCAACGCCACAAATTCCTCAAGAAGCGGCTGAGGCACCTGAGATAAGTTTACGAACCGTCTCTGCGAGCACGCCCGTGATCGCGCCCGTGATCGCGCCTGCGCCTGCGCCCGCGCCCGTCGCGCGCCTATACCCTCGCATTTGCCTTGCCTATCCCCACTCCAGCCTCTAATTTCTGAGCGCCGCTGCGGCCGCCCAGCGGGCTCTATTCGCGTTGGTATATCGACTCGTCGCGAGCTATTAGTATTTGAACAGAATAACGGGTATACTACGCGTGGGCGGCGGGGGCGCGGTCGCGCACTGATACAGATGCAAACAACTTAAATTCACGTGATATTCTAACTTAATCAGGAAGTAATTAAACTCAATCGGTGGGGGGTGTCCGTGTATCAATTGGGGGGTGTCCGCGTATCAATTGGGGGGTGTCCGCGTATCAATTGGGGGGTGTCCGCGTATCAATTGGGGGGTGTCCGCGTATCAATTAGGGGGTGTCCATTTACCGCTTCCCTATACTTATTAGTAAGTTGCTAAGTAATATCTAGTAGTGCTGTAAGTTATAATTTCTTATATTAACCTTGCCGTTAACCAGCGCTAATTAGCCGAGTTTAATTAATTAGGTAACTATCCCCCTAAGGGCTGGTTTACTAACTTTTTTTTCACCTGTTCGCGCCCACCTGTTCGTCGCCCAAAAAACCCACCTGGAACGAACAGGTCGATATTTCCAGGTCGATCAAATATCCAACAGGTAGGAGCTGCTTTGTTTACCTCACCTGTTCGATTTCCACCTGTTGGGTCGTCTTGGCAGCTAAAATTAATGTTCCACCTGGCCTGTCTGACGTCTTTGCGCTTGCCGCGATTACATAGCCAAAAGTAGTATAGATTGCGCGATTTTGTCCACCTGGGCCACCAAACAGGTGGAATTCCACCTGCACCCTCTATTAGGCCATGTTCGATAACTCGTTTTGGCCAGGTCGGCTCCACCAGGTGGGCGCAGCCAGGTCGATACTTTTACGGCCCACCTGGGCGCAATCTGCAGGGTGTAAGCGCCTCTTCTAGACGCTAAAGCAGGGGGGGTTCCCACCTGGTAGGAGGCGTTCGTTCGGTAGGCGATTCGCCAGAAAGGAGCCGTCGCCAGACAGGAAGGGTGGTGAGGATGATGGTTATGTAATCCGCGTAGGGCATTGAAAAGGCCTATGTAGAACAAACAGTTAGAGCCTTATTAATATATTAACCAATTCATAATATCTACTTACTGCTTTTGATGGCCGATGACGATATACCCATAGAGGGCAGCCCTGCCGATACTGCCGATGTTACTGCCTCTACCTATGCCTCTACCCATGCCTCTACCCATGCCTTTGCCAGCACCCCTCCACTGAATATATCCAGTATGAGGTCCTTTAAAGTAGCCACCACCTCCACCGAACCCGCACTAGCGCCTATATCGGTATCTGCGACGACCTCTTTAAGGAAGCGGCCAAGGAGGATAACAGTAGCAACAACTCTTGCGGCTGATGAGCAGGATAAGGATCAGGATACTAGTAAGCTGGCTACTAAAAGGACTTAGAGGAAGAAGACTATATAGGAAGGCGAAGTTGTTAATAAGCAGGCTTAATTTTTATAGCTTCTAGCCTTAAATAAAGCCTTCTTGGACTTCCTAAGGTTATTAATAACCCAGGGCAAGGAAATGAATAGGGCTACCTTTAAAGCTACTAACTATGCCGACGCCATTAGCTTTATTAGCTTGAAATTAGGCTAGGTTCTTACTGTAGAGCAGCTAATAAATAAGTATAATTACTAGAAGACGTACTAGCGTAAATAGGAGGCTTATATAAAGGCGTGTTCTAGCTAGGGGGTATATAAGGTTACTGGTCTTTTATATACTAATAAACCTGGAGTAATGGACGGCTATTTTAATTAGCATATTAAAAGAAGACCTTTTAGGAAGAAGCACCTACCTTATTTTAAACAGCTAAAGGAGCTTCTTAAGGGCAAGATGGCCAGCGGCGAACACGCCGCGTCGATTAATGACGCGCTTAATGAGAGTTCGGCTTAAAATAATTAGGAAGACGATAACATTAGCTTATCTAATGCAGACATAGAGTGTGAGAAGGAAAATAAGGACACTAAGTATTTAAATACTCTACTCTAAACGATTGAATGGAGTCCATCTAGTGCACTAATAGAAGGCTAGAGTGTTACTCCCTTACCTACTTCCTTATCTAAGCTTTTAACACCCTCGCGTTCCCTATTAGTACTCAGTGTAGCGTTGTCTCCGGTGGGCCAGTCACCATCACTAGCTATAGAAAAGAAGCCTTAAAACACTTAGAAAGCAAAGGACCTTAATATAGTATAGCAGTCAACAAAGAACGCAGCCAAAGCTGCTAATTAAGGCCATTTATTAAAGACGGTAAAAGGGTTGGAGGCTTTAAGTGAGAGTATTAGTAAAGCAACGGCGGCTTTTAGTGCTTTAGAGACGATGCTGTTAGCGTTAAAAAGCTCGCCAATAGAGAGGGCTGTATGTAGCTTTATTAAGGACTTTGGGTACCTTACTACTGCTAATTAGCAGCTTGTCCTAAAAGTGTTTAAAGTAGAAAGCAGGACCTATATCTTTAATTCTCTTAGCGGCGATGCTTAAAATAGGTATGTAGATTAACTAATAGTTAATATGCGGTTAAAGCCTATATATATTAAGCAGCTAGTATTAGTTAACAAAGTGGTAGAGGTTAATGGTAAAGTAGAGGCTTAATTAAGTTAGGAAATTAGCTTAATTAGATAAGAAAGCTAGCGATATAATTAAGCTATAATCAAATCATCTATTACGACTTTTTTATAAGTGGTGTTGCACGTTATTTTACTGCTCTAGATGCTCCGTCTACAGATCAATTATTTCTACCGCTTACTACTTTAAAAACTTGCACCTCTATTTATATTACTTCCTTATTAAATATCAACGCCTCTTGTATCTAGAATCTCTAGATACTGCTTCTATATTGCCTCTACTATATCCTCCCGCCGTTAACTTATTCCGCGCTTATCTATTCCATATGGAATTATGAATTCATCGGTATCTGCATCCTCCTTACTTATATAGCTAGAGTCCTCCTTATTCGGGTTCCAGCTGTTTATATTTATAAAGTTATAAATCGCCGTTAATGCCTATATAATCTTAATCTAAGTCTTTAAACTATAGCCCTTGCGGCCCTTATTAAGTATAGGGAAGCGGGCCTTTAAGACACTAAATGCTCATTTAATTATATTCCTTAAGAAAGCGTGGCGTAAGTTAAATAGCTTCTTTTTATCCTTTGGCCTCTTATTTGCTTTTGCCTGTTTCTTTAAATGGTATTGCACCTTCTAATATGGAATAAGCACTATAGGATTATCCGCAGCGTAGCCAGCGTCTGCTAAGTAATAGTGACCTAGAGGTGTACAAAAGCCACTATCCTTTATAAAAGCGAACACGCGACCGTTATGTGCAGAGCCTTTCCATCCTGGTACAATTGATATAAAGTTTATATTAAAATTGCACGCTGTAAATATATTCTGCGAGATCCAGCCTTTCCTATTACGCTATGCTGGTTGCTGAGCTTTAGGAACTGATATTGGTATATATAAGCCGTTAAGCGCGCCAATACAATCTGTAAAAAAGGGCCATATCTTATTATTGGATTGTACCTGTTTGGGAGTTTAATTGGGCGGCAGCTTGATAATATCCTTATGCAGCTTATATAGAGCGTTAAGAACCTTATGGAAGGCGCTAATAGAGGTTAGTTATAGTGTCTTATTACCCACTAAATATTACTTACTAATAGGCTTACTGTAGACGTTAAGTGCTAAAACTCCTACGCTATAAACCTTCCAGTCAACCCACCCCTATATCTAGCCATAAATATTATTAGCTTCTACTCCGCTGATACACCTTTCTACGCATGTAATTTGTAGCTATTAACGAGCCAATTAAGGAGTAATTTGAACATTTGTTAATTAAGGCATGTTAACGTTTTAAGCGCCTGCGGAGGACTGTATAATAGCTCTATCGTTCTTGCCTTACTGTAAAGAGGATTAACAAGTTGCTAATGCCTGCTATTTAATACTGGAAGGTTCTTCACATATTTAATAAGCATATAAAGCAGCGATATTATTGCTAAAACGCCTGTCGATACTGTGGCTAATATATAAGGCTTTATAGTTGATGTCGAATTAGATCACGTAATAGGGAGAATAGATTAAAAATATTATAAAGGATGGCAAAATCGATTAACCAGGTCGTTAGCGTCCCACTAGGACCCCCCCTTTAAAACGGTAGGTCCAGGTGGAATTCGCCTAGGTAGACAGCCTAGGTGGCTTAAATTACTAATTAAACATGCTGCTATACTACATTTGGGAGGGCAATCGCGGCTAGCGCGAACGCCTCCACTTAGCTAGATGGAACCTCCTTTTCAGCTGCTAAGACGTCCAATCTGCCCAAAATCCACCTAGGATGTTGAACAGACCGTATCCACCAGGTGGATATCGATATCGGTGGCCCGTTCGCGGCCAGGTGGCTCTAGGTGGCCCTAGGTGGCTTTTTTAGAGGGCCCACCTGGTGGAGTTGACCTGGCCAAAAAAAGTTATCGAACATGGCCTTAAAAAGGGGGGGTCCTGTATGTTCACCTAGCCTGTTCGATCAATCCGACCTTAGTTATAATGTTTTTTCAAAGAATTGTACACATTACGTGATTCTCACCAACCCTAACTTTGGTGACTACCTCTAGTAAACAAACCGCTCTCACCTGTTCGATCTACACCCCTGCACGAGCGCTTGCTAGTGGCGCTTACAATCCACCTGTTGGGCCTTAATTTGATCGTTGAACAGGTGAGCGCGAACAGGTGAAAAAAAGTTAGTAAACCAGCCCTAAGTAGTATAGAAGGACTTACTATTCCAGCCATTTAAAAAAGGTAGCTACTTCTTAAAAACCTTTATTATAAACAAGATTTTTACAAACTTCTATTCCTTGGCTTAACTAAATTATAACCCAAACTAGGTATTATTCCTATAGACATATATATTGCTACTACTTTAGCGAGGTGGCGGAAATTATAAACCTAAAGCCTAGATGTTAGAACCCCGCTATACTCCCCAAGACTTGGTTAAATCTGAACCAGCCTAATATGCGCCACATTAAGCCACTAAAGGCTAGCGCTTCCTAGGGGGGGCCCGTCACTTTTGAACGCTGCCTCCGTAGCGAATGGCTATGGCTACACGCAAGGACCTTTTTGGTTGCCCTGGGGAATCGCCTTGGTTGGCTAGGAGAATTAAATTGAAGCAACTCAGAACTTTCCTGACTACGCTTCCTCGACATACGCTTCCTCTTTTGCCTATGCCTCCGCCAAAACGCGAATACAACGATGTCTGCAATTGCCGATGAAATTTGGTAATATCGTATAGGTGGAAACCTCACGATATTCAACAAAGATCACGACGCTGCGGAAGGCCGATCGCAAAGATTCTTGCAGCTAAGCATGCAATTACTCTGCAGTTGGTGGCAATTCAGGCGAGATTGGATGCGTGTACCGAATTCAAAATTTTGGAGCGGGGGTGCACCGCTTTCACCAACAACGCGGAGAGCTAGACCAAGCCATGAACGGCCAGTATCGAGGCGAACTGGGTCATGCCTTGACTAAGTGCATTCCACCACAGACACGTATCTCCTTTAGCTTCTGCTGATGGTTTGTAGGATGATCCAAAATTCTCGTCTCCCATCTCGTCGCGCATGTCCTTGTTATTCTCAACATGGCTAAGGACGAGGCAATTGAGCTGGCAATTCGCGGAGGCGCGGAGCGCGGTGACCTAGGGTCTCCTCCGGAGGATCAATCGCACGCAACTTCCCTAAGGGAACGGCTTGACGTAAGTTGCCTTCGGCCTCCTCATGTGTCTTTTGCAACTCTTAATCGCTCTATAGAGGTTTATTACTTTAAAGCCTGCTGTAGCCTTCGGACTCACAATCCTCTCTTCCTGGGAAGGTATTGGCCTCACTCTCGGTGCCGGCTTGCTCAATGGAGGCCCAACTGCTTTGGTGTGGGGACTGCTTCTGTCAACAATCGGATCAATTGCCATCGCCTTAAGCCTTGCTGAAATGGCATCGATGTAAGTAGCTCTATCAGGCCCCAAAAACCCTTTGTTAGCTCATCGCATGGAGAACGCCCGTGGTTGGGGCGCAATATCGTTGGACAGGCCTGTACGCCCCACGTGTCATAACACCCGCCTTCTGGAGCTTGATCCAAGGTTAGTTCAGTCATAAACAAGACTTCTTATCAATCCCTCGCTGACAACTCCGTAGGATGGCTAACGGTGAGCACCTCATATGTCCGTACAACGTTTCTCAAGCCCTGATCAATTGATATCCCTCCTAGACTTTTGCCTGGATCTCACTCATTACTGCCAGAATATACATCGCCGCTTCAATCACGCAAGGAGTGATCGCATTGAATAACCCAACATACACTCCACAGCTATGGCACGTCACTTTGTTAATGTATGCGTACCTTATATTCGTCGTCGTTCTAAATATCTATGCGAGAACGCTCCTGGTGGTAGTTAAGATGTTTGGTGGTGTTATACATTTCGCTTTCTTCATCGCCACAATCGTCACTCTAGCGGTTATGGGACCGAAGAGTTCTGCGTCATTCGTTTTCACAGAATCTTTCTTCGGCTTAAGCGGGTGGTCGAACCATGCGGTTCAGTGGTGCCTTGGTTTGTTAAGTAGTACTACTATCCTAACAGGTAAGGCGAGAACAATCCTCTTAATATATCCACTTAACTTATCCGCGACTAGGTTTCGATGGGGTAATCCATTTAAGTGGTAAGGTAAAAGACGCACCAAGCAAGGTGCCGCAGAGCATAATTCTCAGCGTTATCATTAACGCTGTTCTGGCATTTGCATTTATCATGGTCCTGTTGTTCTTTATCGGTAATCCTATAGCGGCACTTGGAACCGCGACCGGATATCCGGTGATAGAGATCTACCTCCAGGCAACTGGTTCAACTGCAGGCGCTACCGTGTTAACTTACTTCATAATTGTCCCACTTATTGTGTCTAACTTCAGCGTATTAGCGTCGGTAACACGTCTTGTGTGGGCGTTTGCAAGGGACAACGGACTTCCTTTTTCCTCATTCTTCAGTACTGTACGTCTAACAATTCCAAGATGAGGTTAAACTGTTACTAATATCGCACAGATCCACCCTACCCTTCAAGTACCAATGAGAGCACTGGGGCTGGTCGTCGCCATTTGCATATTAATTGGCCTCATCACCATCGGAAACACAGCCGCGTTCTTCACTATTATCTCCCTCTCCGCTATTTCGCTATACATCTCATATTTATTTCCGATCTCCTTTTTCCTCCTCCACAAGCTTAGAGGGCGGCATCCTTCATACGGACCGTTCAAGCTAGGTCGGCTTGGGATCCCGATTAATATCTTTGCGGTCTGCTGGTGCATCTTCGTGATCATCTGGCTGCCGTTTCCTCCCATTCTACCAGTTACGGCGGCGAACTTCAATTATGGGGGCCCGATCATGGCGGCCGTTATTATTATTGCGTTGCTGGATTGGTGCATCAGCGGACACAAGCGGTTTCAGGTCCCGACGGATCCATATAAGGATTAGGAGCACATATGCACCATTGGAAGGGCGTACATGTGTTGGCAGCGGGTGTAAGTACAATTGGAAAGGCCATTCGCTCATTATGGTCCTAGCATATAGTAACAATGCAGAACCCCCCGTACCGTTTTCTGGGTTGCCTTCAAATTTCGAATGTGGGATCATCGAAAGCGCTCCACTATCAGAAAGTATATCAACAGACTGTTCAGTCAATTTTCTTTTGCAGTGAGTGTTTGGGTCCGCCTCCAATGGCGGCTCCAACGATAGCCACTATCTATTTTTAACAACTCCAGGCGGAAAAGTCAAGCTAACCTCTCTTCCAAACACTCTCAGTGCCTTGCAACCTTGAATTCCACCATCGGTCCCTCTTTCATAGCCGCTATAAAGTCGACCATCTGAAATTCATCCACCCTCTGTCTCCCCTCCCCTAGATCCGGGCCCCCTTCCCCAAGCGTCTCTCCCTCAGCCTGGCGAATATCAAACCTCCATAGGATATGCGCTAATGCAAGTTTATACTCTAAATATGCCAAGTTCTTTCCAATGCAGGCTCTGACGCCTAAACTGAACGGGCAGAAGGCCCGACGAGCCAAGTCGACGCTTGCTTGTGATACACCAGCCTTTTCATCGACGAGCCACCGTTCGGGCCGGAATGACCATGGATCAGGGTAGTAGTCCGAATTGTGGTGGATGGAATAGGCGGGGACACCGACAACGGTGCCAACGGGTATGTGGTTGCTATCAATCAATAGACCTCCTGGAAGTACTTCGCGGGGGATGTGGCTGGGCTTTGGAGGTGCGCGCCGTAATGTCTCCTCCATAACACCGTCAAGATATTTGCACGAGTTCAGCGCCTCTCCGTTTTTAATCTCGTCGGCGGATTGGAATGCCGAGCGAACTTCTGCTGTGGCTTTCTGGAGCGTGTTAGCATTGTGGACAAGGTAGAAGAAAGACGCTGCAAGCGAAATGGCGACGGTATCCGCGCCGGCGAGGATGAAGAGAACGCTTTCGGCGAGAAGTTCAGCCTTTGATAGTTTCATGCCTGTCTTCGGATCCTGTGCGCTAAGGATGTGGTGCATCATGTCTTTTCGCAATTCTTTCCCTTCGGCTTTGGCTGCTTCCTCGGTAGCGATCTTGCCCTTCAACTGTTCCAACCCGTAGTTCACAAGTCGAACGTATTCCTTCACGGAATGGCCACCAATAAGTTCCATGAATTTGCTGTTCATAATAGGAGCTAGGAGCCTAGCACCAGGCAGGTAAGCGAACTAATGGTTCTCAACGGTTACTACGCGCCGCCTTCCTCGTTAGGAAGCGAATAGACTTACCCAATACATGTACCTGTTCGCGGACATAGTAGCTCTCGGAATGCTCCGGTTCTCCTCGGCCTCTAAGCAGTTAAACCGCTTCCCAAACGCCAAATCCCCTATAACATCGAAAGACAACCACGTACACCACACACTCATATTCTTCTTCTCGCTCCACTCACCACCGGACCCTTCCTTTGGCGCCAGCAGTCCGCAGAACTTGGACACATGATGGAGGATGAACGGCTCTGCAGACTTGAGCGCATTCGTGGAAAAACACTGCGCGATGAACCGCCTCCGAATAGCGTGCTTCTGCTTGTCGGTCTCGCTGGCTATGCTGAGTGCTCCCGAGCCCGCATCAACGGTCCTGTACCATTCGGACTTGCGAACGTTGGACTTTTGGGGCCCGTAGATGGTGTTAAGGGCGGATTCGGTGTTGAAGGAGAGAATGTTGGGGCCGATGCGAACGATGGGCCCTTCGGTGGTGTTAATTTAGCAATGCCCAAATGATTATGGAGAAGGATTACCGTATTTCTCGTGATCTAACAGATGGTGTATATGCCTGTTCCCGCCGGCGCATTGGAATATAAGTGGCCAATTGGAGAGCTTGTAGGAGAGTGGTCCAGGATGTTTTGCCAGAGGATGAAGCGTAAGACGATATACAGACTGAACGACAAACTGTGAAAACGTCAAAATTGAGAACACTTCTAATCCACCAAAGTTGTTAAATGTACATATACAAATATCGTAAGGCCACAATAGGCTAGCAGAGTATAAGCGGAAAGACTAAAGGCGGATCCAGCCGCTTCTTTCAATTCTTTGAAAACATCCATGTCTCCAGTCGTTTACTGTATGTAAAGAAAGGCGCAGGGGAGAAGGAAGAGAGAAGATTCGTGAAACCCCGCCCCCACCAGCTTCGCTTAGGGATCGATCAGTCAACTCGCTTCCAGGATGCTCTTCTGTTGTGCTATCTTAGCGTGCAGGAAACCGTGGCCCTGAGCTATGAACAGTTCCTCTGGTCCAGCCCCGCCTTTCCAAGGCCGTGGCTTCGGAAGTAGCCGTGGTCCTTAGTCACAGTGGAGGGCATTTACGACTCAAAAGCCCGCCCTGTCGCTCGCCTGCGGCAATATTGCTGGTAGCAGACGCCGGACGCGGCGGAAGTGGATCAGCGCGTAAGGAGAAGCAGGTTCGTGGTTTATACGGGACCCTAGATAGGCTCGCAGGCGAAAGGGGCTCCTGGGCAGACGTGGCTCCAGGATGGGTCGGCCTAGGCGGAGTGCTGCGTGCATGCAAAATAGTGCACTCTTCTCTATCCTTGCCTCTTGGCGTTCCTTTGCCTCTCGTTGAGCCTTTCTCAGCGCCAACCCAGGTGCCCCTATCTCTGTTCCCCTTACAGCTGCCGCTTCCTCCAGTCCCATGTAGCTCGGTACCTTGAACGTAAACTAGGCGTCAGCAGAGACATAGTCTGCAAAGCAGCCCGTCGTCTTGTCGATGGGATGTGAGCCGTGCACACCACCACAGACTCTGTCGCCAATCTAGAAGCGGCTGGTCTTAGACAAGTCGCTCCTGAGCGCGACGACGGTGCCGGAGAAATCGCATCCGTCTACACAACCACGGGTTGGGAACTGCTCGGCCATCTTCCAGTCGCACGGGTTGAGGGCGACGTAGGAGGATGCGGTCGGGGCGATGACCAGGAAGGGGGCATTGTGTTGGACGCAGAGGACGCCATTCTCGCCTTGTATGATGACGGTCTAAGAGGGGGGTAGAGAGTGAGGCAGGTTGGTGAGGCGGCCTAGAGACATGATTTCTGTAGGGGAGGGGAGGGGGTGTGGTTAATGGCGTCGTTTCCTTTTTTTGGACACTGCAATGATCGAGGAAACAGTTATGTAGGAGAAATAATGTCCTTAGAGGAAAGTCTAACTTATTCTTTTGTTATCTTTTCAGAGAATATCCCCGAGAACGAAGCCTTGTTAATAAGGGTAGCAAATGTCTAGCAGCTATCGCATTGCACAATAGTTAGTAAATACTGAGCTCGGCATCACATTCTTCCATCGGACTGTATCTGAAAGCATTGAGAGACCCTTGAAGGCTGACATTCGGATGTGAGATGACGATTCGGAGTACTGGTTCACGTATTCGCGATAGCCAAATCGCATGATCGCGAGGAAGGAATACTTCCGGCCGCAGAGGGGGCTGCATGGACAGCTTAGCAATCTAAATTATGTTTTAGAATTGGTGGCTGTTCTGCCCCATACCGGCACATGGCTCGTTCCGGATTATTTCTGCTTCATACCGGAATAGTTCGTCTTCAAAGAGGAACAAATCGTGTATCGGTTTTATCGTCTTAATTCCGGAACAATTGCTTTATTCCGGAAAAGATTTAATACTACATTAAACTTTTCAAGCTATACAAAGCCTTTTAGTGGAGCTTTTTGGCCGTTTCTACGAGCAGATTTAGAAAATATGGCATAGTACGGAGCTTCTAGCCAAAAAACACCGCAAGGCTCGTGCGCAAGCCATTCCTTGGCATACTTAAGGCGGTGAGATGACAGCTTGCATCCTCCCCCACCAAAATTACTGTGGGAGAGGATGCAACCTTTCATTGCCCCAACTTATTCTTCTAAAAATTTTCCTCTATGGGCGCTCCATCATTTGACATCGCCACCAAGGCTCAGGTCCTTACGCTCAAGCAGGAGGGCTTTAAGAACGACGATATTTACGCCCGTACAAAGGTCTCCTATAGACAAATTAATACAATTATAAGCACTACAAAAGAGCGTGGCTGGAAGCCTAAGGAGAAAGGCCAAATTATTGATAAATATGTGGCTTAAAAGGAGGGCTTTAGGCGACTAAAGAAGCCCACAGAGAAGAAGATATAAGAGATTATTAGCGCCACACAGATAGATAGATTTGGTGTAGAGAAATCTACCACCTAGATTGCTGTGGAGGTTAATATCTCGCAAAAGTTAGTATAGCGTGCTCTTAAGTGGTTAGGTCTTTAAAAAACAAAGCCGATAATAAAGCTAGGTCTTACAGCGGAAATAAAGGCAGCCTGTTTTACGTGGTGTCTTAAATATTAAGATTGGATATTAGAGCAGTGGAAGAACATTATTTGGACTAGTAAGACTAGCGTTATTTTAGGTGTTTATGTAAGCTTTTACAGTGTAGGGAATTAAATAAGCAACTTTATTCTAAATCTATGGAAATCAAGTAAACTAAATACATGAAAGTAGACCCCGAACTCCAAAGTCTATAACTTAATATTTAACCGTATCCAAGACATACAAGGGTAGGGTTAATCCTGTCTTGGAGCCTCTCAGGCAACGATCTTATGTCTTAGGGCAGTGCTGGTAGTCAGTTACAGTTTAAAGAGGAGGAAGACGTATCTAGCGGAGAGCTAGCAGATCTTGTGCTTGTTATTACGTACAACCCCATTGGAAGGGAGTATCTAAATTTATATTTTAGGGTTCCTTTTCTTATTATAAGAAAGGGCCCTATTATATTTAGAAGGGTAAAACTATAAAGAAGAGAGAAGCAGCTAATATATAGCTAAAGGCAATAAATAATCTTATTAAACCTTAAAAGAAGGTAGAGTGGGAGCTAGTAATAGTAATAACTTAGATAGGCCTAAGGACTAAACTAGGTAAGAAACTATAATGGAAATTTATAAAGAAGAATGGGGCTATTATATAAGAGGGGAAGAAGGGCGGTATTAACTAGTAGCGATATTAATAGGTTATCTTAAAACCGTTACTTATCCCATTTGCTTAAAAGTGCTAAAAGAAGAAACCGTAATTAATTGTTTAAGAAAATAAAGCTCTATTTTATGCCTTACTATACCAACGACCTCTCTTTAATACTGCTGGGGTCCCACATCTTAAATAGATAGGTAATTCACCAGATCTTAATGCTATTAAGCCCTCTTAGAAGTATATAAAGTGGAAAACTATAAAAAAGGGCCCACTTAAAAATGTAAAGCTTGCTGAGGCTCGTTGGCTTTATGCTTAAAAAGAGTTACCTTAACAGCAAATCCAGCGCTAGATTAAGAGAATACCTCGGTATATTAAGGAGATAATTTGGATTTAAGGCGGTAATAAGTATATTAAGGGTTCTAAACAGCCAGTAGATAGAATAATTAAACGCCGTATGCCTATTGTGGCATCTTAGACCTTTATCTTTATAATATTTTTAAGCTATAGGGCTCTAATCGGCCAAGTTTAAATAAGATCGGCATATAAATACTACCGCTTGGCAGCTGAGCTATAAAATGGCGCTAAAAAAAGCCTTGCGGTATTTTTTGGCTAGAAGCTCTATAGATAGTTATAAATAATAGTAAATATATAATTAGTTAATTTTAGGTATAAAATAAGTAGTGATATATCTTGTATATTATAATTAAATATCTAGTAGTGTAATGGGCTCGTATAACTGTAACAAAGCCTTATAGGAAATACTATAGTAGACTTGCTAATGGGCTAGGTATATAGGTAAATAAGAAGTTAACAATGTAATAATAACTGGTGGAGTAGTTGCCTAACAGATTAACTCTAATTGTATTCTAAGATTTACTATAAAGAAAGAAACTATCTAGGTAGGGATTGCGGCCCTTTAAATATATAACTCCTTCCTATAGTAATAACTAAGTATGTTAGTACGTTAGTACGTTGGTACGTCTCCTATATTCTCACGTTTCTATATTCCTACATTCTAAACCTATAACGTAACCTGCTATATAACTTGGCTACCCCTTATCCTATAGCTTAATCGGTTCTAGTACCTCCTATACTATCTTAACCAACCCATTTATATCTTCTTTTAGTAGTCGCACTACTACTAATATAAGGTTTGTAATAATAACTGCTTCTAAACCAAAGCTTGTAGATTGCTACTATATAAAAATACTAAGCTAAGGAAAAGAAGGAGAAGAAGACTGTTAGAGACTAATAAGATATAAGGGGTTGCCAAGGCGCTAGTAGTAAGCGAGCTAATAGCAATTTTTTATCCTAGGGATAGAAAATCCTAATTAGCTGGTTCTAGAGTATGGTAGAATTTGGTAGGTAACGCGCCCTAGTACCGTTACATTACCCTTCCCTCCTGAAAAAGCCTGCCCTTAGGCTTTATCTAAGTTCCTTATTATTATCTAAATTATTATAATTATCTATCCCTTTTTCCTAGCATTTAATTTAGTTTTTTAAGTTGTATAGTAGTTCTAGGAGGTCTAAGTGGTTTAAGTAAAAGTCTTATAGCTTATAGGGGAAGTACTTAAAATTAAATATAGGGTACTACTCTAGATCTTTATTATAGTCTACCTAGCTTATATAGTATTTTAAGGTATTACAGTCCTTCTTAACTACTAAAATTTCTTTAACTTTTTATTCTTTGTTTTTTGCAATCTAAATTAATAGTGGGGGATTATTATACTGTCTCGGCAATAGGTTATCTATAGCCTTTTATAGTTAGTCTAAAGAGAAAATAGGGTAGATCTTTATTAACTTTAGTAGTTTAACTTTAAAAGAGTGCCCTCCTTTCTTAAGGATCTTATAAGGGCTAGCTATTTAATAGTCTAGTTTATAGCTTGGCCTCTAGGCCTTCTAGTTTTTTATTAATACCTATACCTTATCTCCTACTTAGAAGTCTACCTTACGGCAATATTAATTTACGTTGGCCTCTTTCTTCTCTTATACCCTTTTTATAATTACTTAGGCAGTCTCCTAGGCTCTATATATTCTCTTAGTAAATATCTAGGCCTCTTTATAGCTAAGGCGCTTATAGACCGTTATAGGTTCTATAGGTCTATCCTAATTAAAGGATATTCGTGGCTTATATCTATTGAGTAACTTAAATAGTAATATTCCTATACTATTATAAGAGAGCGTAAGCTATGCGTAGTCTATTATAGGTAGGAATTCCAACTAGTTAGCCTAGTAGTAATTAATAAAGGGGTAAAGCCGCTAGTTAAGGTACTAATTTATAATCTTGGTTTAGCTATTAGTCTAAGGGTAAAATATAGTAGAGAGCTTAATTTTAATCCTAAGGATATAGTAGAATTTGCCCTAACAGTCTAATATAAATTAGGGTCTATAGTTAGAGATAATTAACTTAGAAGCGCCATAGATTTGGTAAATATTATTAACGTATATACGGGCTATATTCCTTACTATTATAGTCTTAAAGTAAGGAGGGAAGTAGCTTACTTAATTAGTCGGTTAATTACTATAAAGGCCATATTATAGCCATATTTGTCGTTTAGGAATAATTTAAAGTCTATTATAATATATTACTAAAGGCGTTTAAGAACTAGTAGTAGTTGTAGTTATTTAGAAGTTTAATCCCTAAGGGTATCTATATATTTATAAATATAATAGTTTCTAGTAAATTGTTCTATATTAAATAGGAGTCCTTATAAATAATAATAAGGCACTAGTAGTTAGGTTATATTTTAACTAGGGTACGCTATAGAGATTTAATCGTAGGCTTTATAGATTAGCTTTATTTATAGGTTGTTAATATCTAAAACTATAAGCCGTTCTTAATATAAAAGTAGTCCGTCTTTTATTTCTAAATTAAGGTTACCTTTTATAGCTTAGTCGCAGAGGGCTTTTAGAAAATTAGCTCTGCGGTTTATAATTAAAATACAATTAATTAGTCCTATTAGTTTATTTAGGATCTCTTCTTCTATAGATGCTAGCTTATTCTATTTAGAGCCCGCAAAGCCCTACTACACACGTCCATGTCGCTGCGGGTGGAAACATCATTAGGAACTAGTTCCTTATAATGGCCAAGTGCAGAGGCGATAGTAGAGAGCCGTCGCAGCGCGTATCCCTTTGTGTGGCAACCGTTTCTTGCAATATTCGTATATGCACGCCTCTCAAGCCAATCTAAAGGCTCTATACTATATATAGCTTGGTGTTGAAACCTTGGTCAGTGCAACTGCTCGGCGGCAGGGGTATAGGCGCCACCTCCGAGTTTCGGACTCTCGAATATTGCGGTGAGTAGCAGCGACGTGGCTAGAAAGCCTGTATAGAATAGTGGTGTAGTTAATTAAAGAGCTTCAATATTGTTGTTGCCTATTTGATTCTTAAAACCTTAGCGAAATATCATCCTTATGCCTAGAAAACGTTAAGCGTCTTTAGCTCCAAAGCCTCTAAAAGCCCAAAAAGCTTTAAAATCTCTAAGGCCTCCAAAAGCACCTTAAGCATAGGAGTCTTATTCGCAATCCTTTTAGGCAACGCAGTATACACACGATATTTTAGCGGCAGTAGTTGTACAGCCTCCAGAGGCTTTAGCGGCGGTGATGCTGAATAAGGATATTTAGGAAGAGGCTCGGCTGACTGGCTAGAAAGAGGGTATTAAGGAAGACGAATTAGAAGCTGTTTTTGAGGCCCGCGGTAAGACTGCTGAGGATAAGTTGGATAAGGTAGATAAGGTAGATAAGACTGAATTACTAGAGCTATCAGCTAAAGAAGTTTTAAGAATAGGCTTCTCTACGGTACCTACTACGTGGGAGCCTATAGCTACTATTCCTAAACTAGATCTTAAAGTTATTAATCTTCTAAAGGAGTTAATATTTGCCGCTCGGCGTGCTGGTAAGCTTATTTACGGCTCTAGTACGGGCGCCCAATCTAATAATTATTCTGCTTAAGATGAGGACGATAAGCGCTCTGCTTACTATATAGTAGTAGATTAGGTTAATATAGTGTCCGGTAGGTGTAGATCTGGATAGGACCTACTAATTTAAGTATTTCTACTGTTCTTTAGTGTTAGTGTATTTAAGAAGCTCGCAATTAGCATAAACCTCTATATAGCCTCTTAAAATGCTAGTGGATATTACTAATTAGGATAATATGCTAGTAAATAATCACGGGTATAGAAGGAGTGTTACGGACGCTTTAAGTACGGTGTTACGACTACTTGGAGAAGAGTTGGAGGAAGCAGGTTAGTTAATAGAAGCACGGTCTAGGATAGATCCGGTGGAACTATGTGACGAGGAATGGTAACTAGGGTCACATAATATGCTACGCAATAAATGAGAGGAACGGGAGGAATTTATGTACCTTATATACACCACGTACCTTACGTATAAGGAGGGTTTCTTAGGAGTAAGGTTATGTATTTAAAGGACCACAGTCCCTACCTAGATAGTTCTCTTCCTTATAGTAAATCTTAGAATATAATTAGAGTTAATCTGTTAGGTAACCACTCCACCAGTTATTATCTTATACTATTATATTATTAACTTCTTATTTACCTACACACCTAGCCTATTAATAAGTCTACTGTAGTTCCTACTATAAGGCTCTGTTACACATTTACTACCTGGTTATAGTATTAATAAAGTTAAACAGTATGCTACCTAAAGTGTAAGTTATGACGCCGGCAAAGGCACCAGTTATAATACTATCTATAGCAGCTACGACCTCAGGAATAGAAGGAGATATTAGTATAAAAGATACTAATTCGCAGCTAGTTACAGTGGGTTAGTTATAAGAAATAGTTAATTAAATAATAGATAATAATTGAATATTTAAAGAACGACCTAATGGAATTGGAGCAGCTAAGGTTAAGTTACTATCTATTAAACGGTTCTTAGGAGAGAAGTTAAAACTTAAAGGATTCCTTATGTAAATGCACTTTAAGGTTATATAAGAAGGGGCTAAGTTGGTAACACCTATAGACTAAGTGGCGTATACAGGATTATTCTTAGCAGGAAGGGCACTTAAGTGGTTTAAATCTTACCTTACTAAGATCCAAATAAACAGAATAACAACCACTAATTAGGAAGTATGGTTTATGTTTACTAACTAGAATGGGTTCGCGGAAAGACTAATACAGATATTTAGAGACCTGGAAGCAATAACTACAGCGAAAAGAAAACTTTAGAACCTAGTATAACGCACTTTAGCAATTAAGTACATAATATAGTTTTAGACACTCGCAATATAGGTTAAGTAAAATAATAGGGCGCTTATAGCACAGTATAAATAAGGACTTAAGGCTAAAGTCTAGGACGCGATTATCCTAATGGAAGATGCGGATACTCTATAAGAGTTAATAGATTAATTAATAAAGATTAATAATAGGATCAATTAAAGGGAATAAGCTAAGAAAGGGTAAGATAGAGTTCTATAGTTATATAAGGCGCAGAGTACGCAACGACAGATATAGAGTTATAAACTATAGAATGGCGGACCAGAGCTAATAGACCTAAGCGATACTAAAGAATTTAGATAATAGAATAAGAAACTATAGAAACCTGGAGGTTAAGGATTAAGTAATTATAGGACTAGGGAGTAGAGGCTAAACTAGGGATCTTAGCAGTAGAAGATGTTTAGGCGGACTCTATAATAAGAAGAATGGTTTAAAGAAGGAGCTTATATAAATTGCGAAAAGAAAGGTTACTATGTCAGGGACTGCAGAGGTGGTTAGAGTAACCATATAGTAAAAGAAACTAAGTAAGGAGAACTAGGACTAGTAACACAAAGGTTATATAGCACTTAGGAGTATACTATTAGACACTTCGCGTTTTGTTATAATAACATATACTAAATTTATAAGGACGCTAAGTACGGCGCAAGCTATTAGCTATAAGAGCTAGAGTTAAGAGAACTTAAAGGAACTAGAGAGTTAAATAGAGAATAAGATTAACTCTATAAGCTGGATTAAGATATTATAGTAATATATAGATAAAGATTAGTAACAATAATAATGGAGTTGGAGTACTTATTAATTAATAGCAATAAGGAAGAAAAGGAGGCTAGCTAGGGGCACTTAAACCTTAGTAACGTAATAGAAGTAGAGACTAAGACCACCACAGAATGCGGTTTAGTAATGGGTATTATAATACTATTGGATACGGAATCCATTACTTTGTGAGACGGAAGGAGTAATATCTAAAGACAATTAAGTAAGCAAACGACTACTAGTGCTAGCTTACCACTTAATAAAGGCAAAAGGCTATAGGCTTAAGATTCTTAAGAAGAGATAAGAGACGCTTAAGATTCTTAAGAAGAGATAAGACACACCTAAAAACCTATAATGGACGAAAACCAATAGGAAAAGGCAGTAACTTAGTTTAAAGGCAAATGAATAAGTACAGGACGCAAGTTTAAGAACTATGAGTTTGGGGAATAAGTAAGAACGTCAGTTCTAGGTAAATGCAGTATTTAGCCTAAAGATTAAAAAGTTAATACCAAGATTAAGAAGCAAGATAACTTTAAAGATTTAGCTGCGAGATGTAGAAAATAAGAAACTACAGATAAATTTAGAGCAAGAATTATTATATGGCAAGAGCAAAAGCTAGATAAGGGATTAGCTACGCTAGGATGTATAAGGGACAGAGTACCTGTATAAAGAATCACCAATAGACCTAAGGCAGGGACGCCTTAAGTTAAATGGCTAAACGAACTGGAATAAGAAGAGGATTTAGGAATTTTAACTAGGTTTAAAGAAAGACATATTAAAGGATGTTATAACGCAGTAATAATAAGGTACTTTCTAATAGACAGACCATATACACTAAACTAGTTATATGAAAAGTGGTATAGGTAACAACATAACAATAAATAGGAAGATTTTTATATATAGCTAGACGAAAAAGTTGTCTAAGACTAACCTATTACTAAAAAAACGCATATGTTATATTAAAGGAGCATTAATTATAATATTAAGGAACCTAGAAGAGGGATCTAGGGACTAGAGAAGCAAGAGACAGATCTTAGTACCCATAAATAAAAGACTAATAGTTAGATTGGCTAGATAGAGGTTTAAACTTAAGGATAAAGACAAGTTAAGAGTTAACCTAAGTCACTTAGCGTATTATATACTATCGTGGATAGCTTATATAGATAACACGTGCAATATATATTAAGCACTAAAAGATAAAAACCAGAAGTACCTAACTAGAATGCACTAGGTACTAAATAAAAGGAAGTACAGAGATGCCAAGTATATGCATAGATGGCACCTAGTAAAAGTATAGAGTTAAGGGGACCTAATACTTTAACTAGAAAGATTCCTTATGGAAGAATACCTAGACGGATAATAGTGGTGGAATTGTCCAGAGAACACTTATCTATAGTATGTAGAGGAAAAGAAACGAACTAAGTATTAGCTAAAGGAGGACTAAGTATAGACAGGATCTAGCAGCTAATAGTTAGGAAAAGGGGAGGCCTATGGGACTAGAGGGAACCAGCAGTAGAGCCTTAGACCCTTAAGGGAATTCAAGGTTAATACCTGAATTTATAAGTCAAGTGGCGAGATCAGCAGTTTAAAGCATTAATAGATAGTGGAGTAATAAGAAACCATATGTTACTGGCAGCAGTAGAAAGAATAGGGTTACCACACAGATAAAAGGAACACCTATATCTACTTACGACAATTTTAGGGGATTAGATAGCCTATAGAGGAGGTATTATTAATCTCAAAATAGGACTGATTTAGTTAACTATTAAAGGAAGACAAGTTAAGGTGTCTTTTAATATCCTACTGTTAGGGAAGGATAAGGCAATACTAGGAATGCCTTAGTTATAGGAATACAATCTAAAGATTGATTGGGTTATAGGTTAGGTTAATATTAGGAATACTTAATAACGTAAGATATAATAGCAAACCAAGTTAGTATGGTACTAAGTTAGAGCAATATATAAAGAGACTAAGCGAGGCTTAAGTTATATACTAAAAAGATACCACAAGTATAGCAAAAAGTTATGGTTACTAGAAAGTGAAAAACTATTAGAATACGTAGTATAGGACTATAAAATAGAATTGGAGCCAGGAACTAGTCTAAAGTTCTTTCCAATCTATAAGCTTACTAAAACCAAGTTAGTGGTGCTTAAGGAGTTTATCTAGGAGAACTTATAAAAGGGATATATTAGACCATTATAGTTATTAGCAGGATATCTAGTACTATTTATCCCAAAAAAACGGAAAGCTTAGGATATACATTAACTATAAACAGTTAAATAGCATTACTAGGAAGGATAGGTATCCTTTACCCTTAATTAGCGAAATCCAAGACAGGATAGGTAACGTAGAGATCTTTATAAAGATAGATCTGAGATAGGCGTACTATTAGATTAGGATTAAGGAAGGCGATAAATGGAAGGCAGCCTTTAGGTTAAAGGAAGGACTATATAAACTATTAGTTATATAATTTGGACTTATAAACGCACTAGTAACGTTTTAGAAGCGAATTAACAGTGTATTAGGAGAACACCTTAATAAATTTGTTATAGTATATCTTAATAATATTATTATCTACTCTATAAGTAAGGAAGAGCATAGAGAGTATGTTAAGTGGGTTTTAAAGAGACTATAGGAAGAAAAAATGCCAGTAGCAATTAAGAAATGTGAGTTCTTTACTAGGAAGACTGATTTTATTAGATTTATTATTAAACTAGGAAAGATTAGTATAGACCTAAAGAAAGTCGAAGCTATAGTAAGTTAGCAAGAACTAGAGAATGTTACGCAGTTAAGATTGTTCTTAGGGTTTTGTAACTACTATAGGAGGTTTATAGCACAATGGTTAAAAAATATTAAGCTGTTTATAAGACTGACAAAGAAGGAGGAACTATAGATATGGGAAAATAAGTAAAGGAAGTTATTTATAGAACTTAAGGAGTTATTTACCTAGGAACTAATCCTTAAAATCTACAAACTAGAGTTAGAGACAGTTGTGAAAATAGATGTATTAGACTTTGTACTAGGAGCATATTTACTACAGAGGCGTTTAGACGTATGGCATTTAGTAGCGTACTATAGTTAAAAGATAACACCACCAGAGTTAAACTACAATATCTATAATAAGGAGTTGCTAGGTATAGTTGCAGCACTTAAGGAACGGAGAGCATTCTTATAAGGCACGGAGAAACTGTTTGTAGTTAAAACGGACCGTAAGAACCTTATAGGGTTCCTAATAACAAAGAAACTAAACCAAAGATAGGTTAGACGGGCGGAAATATTAGCAGAGTATTATTTTGAGATTTAGCATACCAAGGGTATAGATAATGCACGAGCAGACGCTCTAGGTAGAAAAACTAAACTATAGAACAAAGAAAAGCCATTAGGGGCTTTATTGCGAAAGGATCTAGATAGATTAGTTAGATACAATTATCTAAAGATTACAGTAATTAGGGAAGACCAAATCCATAAATTACTAAAAAGTAATTAAATGTAAAAGATCTAAGAAGCATAGGTAGAGGATCTAGACTTAAAATAGTATAAGAATAGGGAAGCAACCTATATTCTAAAGGTAGTAGCAGAAGAGTTTACAAAAGAGTTTTATAAGGGAATGATATAAGGACATAACAGAGCTACAGGCTTAGTGTTAAGACTTTAAGAGGAATATATTATTTAAGAAATCTAGAAACTAGCAAGACAAGTTATAAAGAAATATCTAGATTACTAAAGAAATAAATTAATAAGGTATAAGCCGTATAGAGGGCTATAACCTATTAAAACACCAGAAAGACTATAGGAAGTTGTATTATAGGACTTTATTATTAAGTTACCAAAGTTAAGAGACCCTATTACTAAACAGGATTATAACGCAATTTTAGTAATAGTGGATAAGCTAATAAAGTAGGGATACTTTATAGCGTGCATAGAAGAAATATCTGCAGAAAATATAGCTAGAATCTATATTAAGGAAGTGTTTATAAGATATAGAGTACTAATAAAGATTATATTAGACAGAGATCTAAGATTTATAGTAGTATTCTAGGAAGTATTCTTAGCAGAATAAGGGGTTTAAGCAGTAATATTAACTGTATATTACCTACAGATAGATGGTTAAATAGAAAGACTAAACTAGACACTAGAATAGTATCTAAGGCATTATATTAATTATGCATAAAATAATTGGGTATTGTTGTTACTAGTTATATAGTTTATATACAATACAATACTATAAGAAGGGATAGGCATATTATCTTTTAAGGCGAATTATGGGTATAAGCTAAGAATATCGTTATTGCTATAATAAGTAAAGAAAACGAGTAGCATAGCTAAAGAAAGAATAGAGATACTAACAAATCTTTATACAAACCTTACGGAAACAGCTAAGGTGGTACAGTAAAAAATAAAAAAGGACTATGATGCTAAGAGATCTAAGGGACCAGATCTTAAGGAGGGAGATAAAGTGTGGCTACTATACAAAAATTTTAAGAGTTGACAATTAAGTAAGAAGTTAGACCATGTTAGACTAGGACCATTTAGGATTATAGTAAAAGTTTTAGAAGTTATATACAGACTTAACTTACTAAAGAAAATAAAGATCTACCCTATATAGTATATTGCAATGCTAGAGCTAGTATATAGGAATGTTAAGCCACCAATCTATAAGGCAGATATGTATAGAGGACAGGAAGAAGACAAATAGCAAGTTTTAAAGATTATTAGTTATAAGGATGTTAATAGTAAAACGTGGTATAAAGTAAAGTAGATAGGCTATAGTAAGACTACCTGGGAACTACTAAGCAACCTAGAGAACGCTATAGGAAAGGTATAGGAGTATTAGAAGAAAACAGGTCAGGTAGTATTAATAAAGAAGGATTGCCAAAAAATAAGTTACCTAAGGGGGACCTAGGAAGAGCAACTACTACGTTACTTAGAGTTGTTTTCTTTTTTGGAGACGCTACTCTCTCATTACCTAGCTCCTCTAAACCCTACTAAATAAGTTTTTACTCCTTAGAATGAACCTTCTTACAAACCTTCTTAAGATAAAGTAGCTAAGTAGACGCCGTGATATAAGCCTCTAAAGCCTTCTACTCCACGTTATAAGAATGCTTAAGCTCAGCAAGGGCCTGCGCCAGGTTACCATTAAGCCTTACAGCGGTAGATTAAACGCAAGACCCTAAGATAAGTTACTTAGGGAACTAGAAGATAGAAGACTGTTAAGAGTAATAGGACGCGCATATTTAGTGTTGGAAGTAGAACGAACGTCGCAAGAAGATCAAATATTTGCCTTAGTGCATTCCAAATAAGAGGAAGGTTATTAGGAGGATGGACTCGCCAACACAACATAAACTAACCCCTCTTTTGCACAATAAGAACAAGAAGACGGCATAATCTTACTAAGTAATAGCATGGCAGCAACAGTATGGGCATAATATTGCGCGTAGGAAGAAGAAGGTGCTTTAGGCATAATAAGTAAAGATATTAACCAAATTAATTAAGTAGACATCACACCTCTAGTAAATAACTTGGAGATATTAGAAATCTTTAAGAACAAAGATAAAAAGGAGGGAGATGGTGTTATAGACACTTTAAGTACAGTGTTATAACTACTTAGAGAAGAGTTAGAGGAAGTAGGTTAGTTAATAGAAGCACGGTCCAGGATAGATCTGGTAGAACTATATAACGAGGAATAGTAACTAAGATTATATAATGTGCTATGCGATAAACAAGAGGAACAGGAGGAACTTACGTACCTTATATACACCACGTACCTTATGTATAAGGAGGGTTTTTTAGAAGTAAGGTTGTGTATTTGAAGGACCATAGTCCCTACCTAGATAGTTCTCTTCCTTATAATTAATCTGTTAGGCAATTACTCCACCAGTTATTATCTTGTATTATTATATTGTTAACTTCTTATTTACCTACACACCTAGCCCATTAACGAGTCTACCGTAGTTTCTACTACAAGGCTCCATTATAAGAAGACCTCTGTAGGCGAGTTAATAATTTAGGTAGGATTTGTTATCTATATAGGCGTCTTTAAAGTCCCTTAAGTGTAAGACCTTTGGGCTATAGATCCTGAATATCCTAGACACTTAGTTAGCTTATTTATAGGCCAAAAAAGATAGGAGCAACTTAAGCGCTTCTTCTATATATCACCGCCTCCACCAGAAGGCGTTAAATGTTATATATTTGAGAAGATTAAGCTGTTAATAACTTCTTTAGGCGAGGCTTTTAGAAAGTATGTTATACCTAGATCTATAGTTAGCTTTAATAAGATAATGGTAAGGTTTACTAAACAATTTATAGCTATAATTAAATTACCTAGCAAGCCAATACCTAAAGGCTATAAGATAATAAGTCTTTATTAATATGGATATTGCTATAGCTTTATATTTACATCACCTAGTTGCTTTTTTAGGCTTCCTTCTTAAATGGATTACCAAGATATCGTCCTCTTAAAACCCTCCGAATGCGTCCTCTATCTTACCTAGCAGCTTCCTCTTCAGACCTATTAATTCTGCCTATTTTTGGATAACTACTTTATTAATATTCCGTTGCTTTAGGTGCTTTGACAACTTAGGGTTGCTGCAGCTGGGACGGCTTGATTAAACTTAAAGGACTATCTAGAGGTATATAAAAGGGCTAATAAAAGAAAGGCAAGGCTACCGTTTAATTTTATTATAGGAATAGTTGTTAGTATAGTTAATTTGGTGCTTTTAATTATATGGCAGGATAAGAATTTAGTATAGTTTTTAACAACAGCTCACTTATATAGCAGTAAGGATGTTAATGAAGTCAATTTGTGACGGGCTTGTATAAATGCTTCTAAACCAAAGCTTGTAGATTGCTACCATATAAGAATACTAAGCTAAGGAGAAGAAGAAGACTGGTAGAGACTAGCAAGATACAAAGGGGTCGTCAAGGCGCTAGTAGTAAGCGAGCCAATAGCGACTTGGTAGAATTTGGCAGAATTTGGCAGATTGCTCAGAAAACGGCAAATTGCGGCAAATTGCCTAGGAAACGGCAATGTAGCAGGTGACAAGCTCCAGCACCGTCACATAATTAATGTTGGCCTCGAGCATATAATTCCTTCATTAAGAAGCTGGTGGCTGATGTTTAGGGTAATAATCTAATTAAGAAGTTAACGCTTCCTAGACTCTCTATTGACTATAATAACTAAATAGGCGGCGTTAATATCCATGATTAACTTTAAAGCTACTACACTACCTAGATCACTACTATGTGCACCTAAATGCCCTTATTCTTCTAGGCGCTTAATACGGCTGTAATTAACGCCTATATTATTAGTAAGAATATCTTCCAAACATTAAGCAAGCCATTCCTTTATACCCACCGCCGCTTCTATATATAATTAGTATAGAACCTTATTATTATAGGCAGTTAGAAGATGGGGTTAACTAAATAAGATACTAAGCGTCGTCTTTATCTAGTCCTATAAAAGCCTAGGTAATATTAACCTAGTACTGGGCCTAGTTACAAAAATGTTAAAACAAATTAAAGAAGTACCTATATTATAGCTAAAACCCCACTACCTGTAATTTGACTATGTAAAATATAAACTTACTGCTCTATTAAAGGTTTTATAAAGAAGTAAGGCTATAAGGGCTTATTAAGATGCTAGATATGTAGATAGAAGGAGGCTAGGAAGCTTATAACATAAATATAGTAAATAGTATATAAATGCGAGGTTTGTAGGCTTCCTCTATACCTTTAGTGCTTTAATAGCTTTTATTTAGTAGGCAATGACTAGGTAACTATTTTTAATCCTCTACTTCCTTACACCTCTAATATTGAGACCCCAAAGCTAATTAATGTGAGGGGACTTTGTAGACAGGGGGCTATAAGGACACGATTGTGGAATAGGATAGATTGGTGAGAGAGACGAATCCTTAAGGAGGTAAGGCCTCTGGGATCGTGGAGACTATATACTACGGGCACGTGCCTCTAGCACGTAACCGGCGACCATCTACGGGGCGTCCGGAGGTTGTCCTGAGGGCAACCTAAGGTGTCCGCAATAATATCCCTTACATTGCCCCCTCCTTCTTGCGGTCAGCCCCCGATCGCTATTACCTTGTAGTAGGAAGATTATAAGGGCTCATCCCAGAAGGGGTTCAGAGAGATATTAGGGAGATATTGGTATACTGCTGTATATTATCTATCTATCTAACCTCTGCTTTAAACTCCTAAAAACCTTAATAAGGAAAAAACATAACTGGAGAAAAAACGCGAGGATTGCTAGGAGACCCTTTAAAAGCCTACTGGAAACGTGCCGGTGACTACCTAGGCTAACCTAAGGATTTTTATATAACTTTACTTCCAAGCCTTTATGCCGGTCTATAATTAATCGTAAGTATTATAGGCAATTTGGTGTTCCTAATATAGTTCCATAGAACCTTTTAGTATGGGATTTAACGTATAGAGCCTTAGCTGTCACGGCACTGACCTGACGCGTTGTTATGGCTACGCGTATGCATGAGCACGGACCTGACCCCTGAGCAACACGTATATATACCTGCCTCGTCTCCTGTACATAGATCCTCACACG
>Ga0307507_10001811_pt1 | contig 46898 bp, 10 predicted proteins | sample 7_EM_MG_FD_207223 | JGI IMG/M metagenome (GOLD analysis project Ga0307507, IMG submission 207223) | Populus trichocarpa ectomycorrhiza microbial communities from riparian zone in the Pacific Northwest, United States - 7_EM | ecosystem: Host-associated > Plants > Roots > Unclassified | place...
GGGAGACGGATCACGGGGTTTTCTCAAATAGAGTTTTCTCCCCACATGTATATAAGGAGTAGTCCGCGTGGGCCCAACAGGGATCCGAATCGGACGTTAAGCAATGAATAATAATAATAATAATAATTACTAGTAAAGCTTTTACCCTTTTCTACTTATTCTAAAAGTAGTTAGTTATATAAGTATACATAGAAGGAGAGTTTACTTATAAGTCTAGTAATATTACTAGAGAACCTCTTATATAGTAGAACGAGAAGTATACTAGATAATTATATTTCCTAATCCCTAATAAAGGATAATATTAGTAGAATTTAAACTTATAATCTATTATTTTAAAATTAGTATATATTTATATAAAGGCAGGGAGATAAATTACGGGGTTTTCTTAAATAGAGTTTTCTCCCTATATATATATAAGGTATAAGGCGCTAGAGCGCGTTACCTAGTTAGGGGTTTGCTTAAGACTTAACGTATATATATAGACGTGGCCTTACCACCTTCTCTTGCTTCTTAGTTTAATATCTTTATAATACAGTATTCGTTTGCTTTATCTTGTAAGCATTTATAAAAGCCTCTATTAAGGTATTTGTTTAATAGTTCGAGCCGTTATATAAAGAGTAGTCTGCGTAGGCCCAATAGGGATCTAAATTAGATATTAAGTAATAAATAATAATATATATTTATATATGCTACCTATACGCCTTTATATAAGGCTTTTCTTCCTTTATTACTATATAAGTATATTTATAAATTAAGGAGACTTATTTTAAGATCTGTGTTATATAAGTAATTAGGATTAAACTAAGATTATCTTTAGTCTTAACGCCCCTTAAAAGGATATAAAGTATATTAACTTTAAAGGAATTATTATTATTAAAGCTTTTAGAGTAAACTTTACTAGTACTAGCTATATTTATAATATTATATAATAGGAGGTAAAGGTTTAGTTTATCCCTTCCCCTAATATATTTTATCTTACTATTATTAATAAGGACTAGCTAATAGAATTAATAGGATTAAGGCTCTGTAAATATACGCATACTTTTAATTCTGGTATTTATATACGGTCTAACTCTCGCAGGACGTCACTAGGGGAAGGGATAGTTAAATTTTTGCGGATATCCAGATATTATCTGGATATTATCCGATATCCGAACTATCCTCGGATAGGATTATTATCCGCCCGACCGGATAGGATAATTTATCCTCCGCAGGTCTGGTATTCCCGATAGCCTTTACACGTGCCTCTGCCATATAGCCACCTTATTTTTTACCCTTCCTTCCTGACATCCTCCCTACTAGGGAGGCACCAGAACGGCAGCCAGCAGAGGACCTTCGCCAGAACCACACGACCGTTATCAGAACCAGACGACGACCGTTCGAACAACCGGCCAGCGAACACCACGAACGATTCGATCGATCGATCGAATTGAACCAGAGCCTTAATATCGGCCCATTACCAAATCGAATCGAATCAAGGCCTCCTAGGGAGGCACCCTACACAACCACTATTTGAATGTACAGCCAGCGAACGGCCATAGAGAACGATTCGAATCAATTAGAGCCTTCGATCGGGCCGACCCCTCCCCCGAATTGAACCAGACACAGACACAGATAAGTAGGCAGGCAGGCAGGCAGGCAGGCAATTGATCACTTAATGCCGAAGTAAACATAGATATAGACACAGTAGGCAGGAAGGATTAATTTGGATTATTTAGATTACCTAAAGCAGTTAATATATAAAATAGGGCCTAGCCTGTAATATAAGGAGCTTTATATTTTATAATAATTTATATATTTTTTTAACTGGTTATAAATACTACAGTATAAATATATTTAATTTTTAAATCTAGAATTTTGTCCTAATTGTCTTAATGGTCCTAATAGTCCTGACGGTCCTGATAGTCCTGATAGTCCTAATGGTCCTGATAGTCCTAGAGGTCTTAGTGGTCCTAATAGTCCGGGCGACCTCCTAATAGGCTCCTAACAGGAAACCGAGTATAAGTGTCTCCTAAAGCTCCTGGCAGCCCTAACAGGAGCTATTAGGAACCTGTTAGTACTGCTAGATAGCATTAACAATTTCCTGATGTTGCACGGCTAGGCAATAAAAAAACTATAATTGCTTCTATTTTTCTTTATATATTATTTAGGTTTAATAGCTATAATATATTTGTTGTGTGTATTTGCCTTATATATAGTAACATTATTCTATTAAGGCCTTAAATTATAATATATTTCTAGCACTAGCTTAGTACAGTTATCGGATTTTTTATTATCTAAAAATACGCTGCCCTAAATTGCATTTTTGCCCCAACCTCTATTTAAAAGCTCTTAAATATTAATATTAATATAACGGAACTTTATGCTATCCCCTAATAAAGCAAATTTAGCATAGTAAAGAAAAATAACTAGGCGCCACTAATAATTAGGGCGTAAAGCAATATAGATATAATAATACTTAAAATTTATTTATATAGTCTGCTGTAACAGAGAATGCACTATAGTGCATAGCTATCTATAGTTAGGCTAACTATTAATTAAACGTTAATAATGGAGGTATATATTTATTTTCTTATAAAAAATTAATATAAGTCCTTTATTAATTTACTAGCTAAATATATCTAGAATAATAATACTACTATGCCAATTCCAAAGTTTTTATTAATTAGCAGTAAAAATACGCTTTTGTAAAGCGCTTATATTAAATTAAAAGCTAGTGCTTAGGTTATCCCATGCGCCGTCAAGGTGCTCCTTTTATTGTGGCCCGTGCGCGAACATCAAAACATCACCGAAGTATCTGTGTAGCTTCTTATCGTGATTAAACCACCACAATGGGCCGCAAATGTTCTTCCAATCACGTAGGCCTTGTTCAACCTGGAGTCAAATTATATATTAAATTTCAGCTTTATTCCCATAATATTGCGTTATAATTAATTAATTAAATCTATGGCTTTATTTTGCCAAGACCTAATTAAATCTAGAGCTTCTGGTTGGCTTGGTAAAAGGAGCACCTTTCGTGACGGCGTATGGGATAGAAAAACTTATACGGGCCGAGATTGTTAATAGAGTAATAAAATCTGCAACCTTTTTAAAACTATTAAAACGTTTTAGCATCGGTCTGCAATTGTCTAATCTGTTTATAATTTAAGTAGATATACTAAAGGCGTTAAACAAAGTTAGTATAGTTTAAGCTTCTAATAGCTAGACCTAAGTAAGCTTCTATAGCTCTGCTATAGCTATAGTAGACATTGTAGTTAATATTGGAACTTGCCGCAGCATAATACTAGTTATATAATAATTTTAATACTTCTATATTAGGTAAACGCTTTGTATCCTTTAAAGCCTTTTTTAATTCTGTAGAGATGGCCCAACTGTAGGTGCAGCTAGTAAACTAAGCAAGTTTTTTTAATAGTGTTAGATATTTCTTCCATAATAAACTTATTATCTCCTTAGTTAATAATATTAATATCTAGCTTGGTTTTTAGGCGTTATAAAACGCGTGTAGGTAAAGTATTCTTTATATTTAATTGTGGTGTAACTATTAGAGGTTTTAAAATAACATTAGATATGTAGTCGGATTTAGTAAAGACACTTTTAGCCAACAAAAGTTCTAACAAGGCCTATAACTAAGGTAATCCCTGCATTAGTAATATTTATATTGGAGATTTGTACACCCCTTTTAAAATAGATTGTTGTGGCGTTTTAGTAGTTAGTAAACCTAGTGCAAATTAAAAAGGTTATATCTTTTAGATCTTAACCTTACCACTTCTCTTTTTAGTTAGTCTAATTTTGCAATCCGTTGCTGCTTTACTTACCTACTATTTACCCCCAGCTTACCGCAACCTATCTACCCACTTACTTTACTTACCCACTTAAACCCTAACTCTATACTGGCTGAAACTTATAGCTTCTTAACTAGTGACAACTTTTGGCAAGGAATTGGGCCTCTTATTTTAAGGTCAATATACTAGCAGCCAGAGACTGCACTAGAGAAGAAGAGCAACAGGAAGTGGGCCCCTTAGGTAGAAATAGGCTCCCTTTTACTATGGCTGCTCTAGCCTCCCTAGCGTCACTTCTTGTCCCCTTTTTATTTTCCCACCCTTTACTCTTACTCTATCTATTTCCACTATATTTTAACCTTAAATCTTTAACGCTGCCCTTATACCCCCCTATCTATTATATCTCTATAGCGCTAGTAACTCCCTTAGTTAAGGGCAAAGGGATTAAGACTTATAGGAAAAGGATCTCTGCTAGTAAGAAGGTCTAGAATGCTTATAAAAATGGGTTTAATAACAACGTAATATGTGTTAACGACTTAGTTATCCACTAGCCCCTTAAACCCTAGATAAGTAAACTCTACAAGGATATATAGAAACTTTGGATTAAGTGCGTTTCTTTATAAACCAACACTCCTTAAATAGCATTATAATACTAAGTTTAAATAGATAGATACCAATAGATATACCTAAAGGCTAATTTTTATAGGATATAGACTGCTAAATACTTTATAGAGCCTTTATATAAAGTTTTATATAGGCATAGAGATAGAGGAAGGGCAAGCAATAAGACTATTTACTAATATTGGCAGCGGTTTTTTTTAGTATAGGCGTGTAAGACTTATAATAAGATTCCTAGCTAAGTAAAGGCTATAGTTTAGAATGTTTGTTATATTATTTACCATCCCCCCCCTACAATTATATATTGAAGCCGCTGCAATGCAAAGGGTGCAAAGGGAGCGCAACTCTAATGTCACAAAGTATATTAAGACACGCCTAAACAAACTATGGAGTGACCCTAGGGTGCCCCGCAGGAGAACAAACCAATAACCCCAAAATAGGGAAGATATGTTAGAGAAACAGGTAAAGAAAGCAGAAGAAGAATAGTGCCGTATTAGGGCCCAGGCCCACATAGAGGAGGAAGGGAGACGCGTAAGAGATCAGCAAAGACAATAGCAAGAGAGAGAAAGGAGCTAAAGTAGAGCATAAAAGAGCACCGGAAAACCATCTACTGTAACACAACACTAGTTAGACCAACACTGGAGAGGCGTATGGGAGTTAAAGGTATAGAGGCTATCTTAGGCAAGAGGAACCTAAGCCGTAGCATAGTTAATACTATAGGGGGTAAACACCTAAGGGCTCTAAGAAGGCCTAATAAAGGCGGAAAACACAATAGCAACACTCTTAAGAACAGGAATAATAGGACTAAAAGATTGGCTCTACTGGGTAGGTGTCCTAGTAGGTAGCCTAAGATATAAATATAGCTGGCCAAGATAGACACTAAAACACGTAATACTGTTATGCCCCCTACACACCAACCGAGAAGTAATACTCTTAGTAGCTGGCACAGAGAACTATAATATACTACTCTCAATATAAAAAGGTCTTAAGGCGGTTACCCAGTGGCTTATTAGCCAAAATATACTAGACCAGTTCTGGGTTGCAAAGGAAATAGTAATAGAAGGCAAAGGGGCAAGTACCAGGCGCCCCTTAATAACTCTACAGTAGTAGAGTTAAGTTTACGATACTAGCGCGTCCATAGGCTTGTTACGGCAGCAGTGGTTCCCAAGGAGGTCATAAAGTAAGGTAGTAGAGCACCACAGGTAACTCGCAGGCGCCCTATATACGAGTCCCAAAAGGCGGGGAGATAGATCACGGGGTTTTCTCATTTTCTTAAATAGAGTTTTCTCCCCATATGTAAATAAGGAGTAGTCCGCGTGGGCCCAATAGGGATCCGAATCGGACGTTAAGCAATGAATAATAATATATTATTTACCATTATATCTTATTTCCACTACCTTATATAATTTTTTTAATTACTAAATAATTTAGTATATATTTGGAGAACTTATGGAGAGGAATAAAGTTACTAAATACTACTAGGCGTAAGGCTTCTTGACCATAACTAACTAGAGGATAACATTTAAATTCTTATAGTTAAGTAACTAGTATAAATATACCTATAACGGGACTAGAATAAATAATACTATATTAATATATATATTTACCTATACACTAATAAGCCTGGGAGAAGTATAGAAATCTACTATACGGCAAGGTTCTGGAAAGGGACTTTATTATAGAGTTAGTATGCTACTTTAGCACTAAAAAGTGTAACAGTGCAGTGTGGGGAATTAAATGAGCGACTTAATTGTAAATCTATAGAAATCAAGTGAACTAAATATATAAAAGTAGACCTCGAACTCCGAAGTCTATAACCTAATATTTAACCGTATCCGAGATATATAAGGGTAGCGTCAATTATATCTCGGAGCCTCTTAAGCGACTGTCTCGTGTCTTAGCGTAGTGCTAGTGAACTATTACATACCCCCCTAGATTTAACGGTATAGTCAAAGCTGTAGAAAATAAAATAAAAATAAAAGCCATACTAAAATAGGAAATTTAGATATAACTTTAGGAGTAGTATAGGGTAATACTTAGGAGTCTTTATTAGTTGTAGCAGTAATTTAATATCAAATATCTACTAAATTCAATTGCTTTACCTATACCTCGTGCCTTTAATAGGATAGGATCTTGGTAAGACCGTTAGTAGATATCTTGTCTATAGGGACCCATTATACGTTAATCTTTTTGTCTTGGACTTCCTATCTAAGCCAGTGCTAATAGACGTTAATATATCGTAGCTTAGTGTCAAGCTTTGGTGTATCCTGTCTTAAGAGTTATATAGTCTGCATATTGTCGCATAGCAGGGTAAAATCGCGTTCTAAATTAAGACTAATTGCCTTAAAGAAACACTGCCACCAGATAATCTTAACAGCAGCCATAGACAGGGAGAGAAGCCCCGCTTTGGTAGTTAAGCGAGTTACTAATCTTTATAGGGTTGCCTTCTAATTAATTAGTCCTCCAAATAGGATAAATAGGTATCCTTAAAAGCTCCGTCTAGTCTCTTTATGGTCTATAAATGCTGCGTTAGATGCTCTATAAAAGGTAACGTCTTCTCCTTTAGGGTTTCTAAAGTAGACGTATGCTCTAAATACTTCGCCAGAGTATTTAATAGCTGTAGATTTTATTCCAAGGCAATAGGTAATGGCTTGATTTAATACGTTAAGGTGTTTCTGACTTGGATTAATAAGGAATTTGGCCAGCTTAGAATGTGTCTTTATAATATTAGGCCTTCTAAATACGGCAAGGTGCGCGAGGGAACTAACTTGTTGCTAATAGGCTAGTGTTCTTTAAGGGTTCTTCTGCTAGTTGGACGGAATTAGTTTATTAGGTAGTAGTGTTTTAGGGAACCTTTCTGGTTGGATATTAAATTAACTGGCTATCTTTTTAATGTAAGAGTCTTAGTAGAGCCAGAGCTTTCTGCTTATACAATCTCGTTTAATTCAAATTTCTAGGAACCATTATAGGTCTCCCAGTGTATGGATCTTGTATTAATATAGAAGTTTAGCTTCAAATTCTTCTAGTTTTTAAAGGTCCTTTTTGGCAAATAGAACGGCAATATCGTCTATGTAAAAGAAGATAATAAGTCATCTATTGGTGTAAAGGCAGTTAGTACCTAAGACTGGTTTCAATTTAAATTCAGCTAGTATACTAGTGAGCTCTTTATACTAAAGTAGTAGTGAGACTTTTAATCCATATAGCGCCATAAGTAGCTTTAGGATATGTCCGTTTTGATCAAAGCCTTTTAGGCAGTAACAGTAGACTAGCTTGTCTAGTCTTGCATTCGTAAATACGTTCATAGCGTTATACTGTCGAATCTCTAAATCGAATGCGGCTGCTATAGCCATAAGGGCACGGAATATTCGAGCAGCTAGGGTTGCTGCATAGGTCTCTTCCTTAGTAATCTGTAGGTCTCCATGGACGCACAGTTAAGCTTTTAGCTTTTGTAGGTAGCCGTTGCTGTTAAACTTATATTTAAAGACCTATTTCAGCGGAAGGATCTAGTCGTTGGTTGCTTCTTCCTTTAGAACAGTCTTAAATATCCCTCGGCGTTTTAGGTTGTCGTATTCTTTTTCTATTGCCTTTTAAAAGCTGGTAGTTAAAGGGTGCTTTCTTAGCTCTTTTAGATTCTTTAGTTTTAGTAGAAGATTGTCTCAATGCAGGGAGGATCTAGTTTGGTTAATGTCCTTTACTAGTCCTGTGGCAAAGCTAGCGTAGTAACTAAATAGGGTAGGTATATTGGCTAGTGCTGCTGCGTATGCTTAACGTCGAATTCGTTTGGAACCTTCTAGTAGGACAAGGTCGGCAGAAGGATTGGCCAAGACCTCGTTAGCTCGTAGAGCTATATTTAACGGTTCTGGTGAACTACTTAGCTAAGTAGGACCTGTTTCAATTATATCTAAGATATTGTCTTGAAGTCCTCCTGGTATGGTGTTTGTTTCTAGCAGATCTAGAGATACCGTTCTGCTAGGAGTCGGTAGCTGTTTAATATCCTTTATAAGAAGCTCTGCTAAGTCGCTCGATATAGTCATTTAATCTATATTTGAGGTAGGTCTATATAGGATAGATTTATCCTTAGATTTGTTCTTATGGAGAGGTTCTAGTAGACTAATTACCTAGGTAGTGTCTTCTAATGCTTCCCTAAGTAGGTAATTGATGTTTTAACCCTTGGGGTCAGAACAAGGTCTTGTTAAATATAATATCTCTAGTTTAAATAACTTTGTAAAGGCTTAGAATCCAGATTTAATAGATATTTGTTAAATTATAGCCAACTAGGTGTCTAATTAATGTATAAGGAGCTAGCTTGTCTCCCTTTCTAACTTATTTATTTAGCGTATAGGTCTTGCAACCGTATTCATGCATATAGGTAAGTAATGGCAGCTTGCCAAGGCGACCTTATACGGAGTTTTCCATCCTAGTTATTTATTTAGTATTTAATTAAGTATATAGCTAGTAGTAAGGAAAGCCTCTAGTCCTAAAGATAGGGGTGAGGATGCTTCTAGCTGCATAGACCTTAATTGTTCCATAAGGGTTCGTCCAGATCATTCTACTCCACCATTCTGTTCTTTAGTATACAGTGCTCGGCATTTAAAGGTAATGCCCTTGTCTGCATACTATACTTATAGGGTATCTTTCGTTTATCCAAATGCTTATTCGTTATTACTCTAGAAGAAGATAACATCTTAGTAAAATTATGTCTTAATTAAGCGGTAAGTCTTATAAATAGTAGGTAGGATAGTAGCTTTGTCCTTATTCTTAGAGGTAAACACAAAGTTAAATTTGGAATACGTGCAATAGAAGTGCATAGTATATCTATTGCTGTTATATCCTGGTACTCCAAGGTAGATAATATTAAATGCTAGCCGTTTAAATGGTTAAGTGGCTAGAAATTTGTGTTCTTGTCTTTAGGAGATCTGCTATATATACTTTGCTAATAAGCAAACTTCACATTTGATTTTAAGTGGTGCTCGTTTATTGGTTTCAAATTCAGTTAGCTCTGCGCCAATAACGTACTTTAGAAGCTGCGTAATAGCATTAGGTTCTGTATAGCCGAGTATTTTGTGCCATCTTATAGCTATGGCTCCAATTGGGTTTCGGGCCATTTGGCTTGACTAAAATCTTCCTATTAAGAAGGTCGATTGAGTTGTTAAGTCTAGGGTATTTTTAGGCTCTCTATACATTAGTGCCCAGTGGCCCCCTAGTTATTTCGTATAGTATACTATTTTGCCAGTTGCTAGACGGTATAGCAAGTTTCGTCCTAAGTTAAAATAGATATCATTATTAGTAGCTCTTAAGAGTGCTACAATATTTGTAAATATGGTAGGTACTAGTGCTATATGGGATAGCTTTATTTTTGACTGCCTAGTAGGTGTATTAATAGTAATAGTTACTGTTCCGTAGGCTTGTATTTTTTAAAAATTTCCGCTAGTAATTAGGTAGTTGTCTTCTGCTGCTAGGTATAAGAAGGTAAAGTCTTCTTTATTGTTGTAGATGTGGGTATCTATACTAGGGTTAAGTATCTAGGTATTCTGGAGTTTAAAAGGAATTTAACTAGTACTAAACACGGCAGCATAGCTAGTTAGTTTTATAGAAGGTAGGGTTTCAGAATTAAAATCAATTATAGATTCTCTATTCTAATTATTCTGCTTTGCTTCCTATTCTCTTTTTTAAATTTGGTTAACAATGCGTTTAATCCAAGGTGTAGATAAGATAGCTTTATCTACTTTCTTCTGGACATCTGCCCTTGGTCTCCGTCCTTAAGGGCGCTTGTGCTTAGTAATGTAGTAGCATTTGTTAAACCGATGTACAAGGCCGCATATACATTCCTTGTTCCATCTCAAATTTAAATTTAAATTACTATTAGAATTGGAATTGCCGTTAGAGTCTGAATTAGAATTGGAATTATTTTAAAGGGTTGCAAATGCGGAGTTATTAGCAGCTGAGGTAGACAATACTTGCTGCATGCGATAGTGCTCCTTAAATTCCTTAATGAGGTCGATGATGGATAGGGCTTTTTCATCTTTTTATTCTTTCCTAATTAGGTCTACTTCTAGTGCTCCTGCAAAACTAGAAGAGATAGCTTTAATTGCTTGTATAAAATCATAGTGGGGCCTAAATCCCTGTATGTCTGGAAGCTCTAATTCCTCTGCTAGCTTGTAGACGCTCCTCTAGCTGTTTAACCATTTTTTAATGCTCTGCTTTTTGTTGTAGGCTTTAAGAGCCGTGTATTAATTTGGGATATTGCGCTTTTAACCTAAGGTAGTAGGGGCGAGTACAGTTTTTAATTCTTAAAGGCGTTTGTATACCGTTCTGAGGTCTTTAATAAGAGGGAGGTAGGCTACTAATGTTATGCGGACAATATAATTGCTAATATTGTTTATGGCTTGCTCTTGCTTCTGGTATACGCGGATATTGTCCTTGTATTCCACGTAGAGTTAATTATACGCAATAAGTTGGTTTGGATCTAGCTTGGCTATTAATATAGCAGTAGGAAGCACGTCTCTTAGTATAGGTTAACTGGGTAACTGCAGCTTTAAAAGCTTATCTTTCTTCTTTAATGGGTTGATGTACTGCTATATATTATTTGTTTTAGCAGTATCTTAAATAATAAAGAACCATTGCATCTAATTAGATGGCTTTTTAAGGATAAGGTTGAATTTTAAATGAGGTCCGTCTGTATTGGTTGTTATTTTTAGAATTTTGACAGGTCAGGTAGGGTCCTAGGTTAGCGTCTTGGCGAAACCTTATTTTGACGTTTTTTTTTAATTCGTTAGTTCGTTCGTCTGTTAGGTATGTTTGTCGGTTAGGTGCGACCGTCCGTTCGTTTGGTAGGTAAAGAAGCTTAAGACACTTGCAAAGGTAGTAGAAGTAGTGACTTCGTAAATAAGGTAGTAGATTGATTGGTTTAGCAGGTAGTGCAATCCGGACTTATAACTGTAATAGTGCAGTGTGGGGAATTGAATGAGCAACTTAATTGTAAATCTATGGAAATTAAGTGAACTAAATACATGAAAGTAGACCTCGAACTCCAAAGTCTATAACCTAATATTTGACCGTATCCGAGACATATGAGGGTAGCGTCGATTGTGTCTCGGAGCCTCTTAGGCGACTGTCTTATGTCTTAGCGTAGTGCTGGTAAACTGTTACAAAAAGGCTATCTCTAACTATGGCGTGTTGGCAGAATATATAGGTAGCTATTACCTAGAGGAATATTCCGCGGAGTAGTAATAGAGTTATTAATAGTAATAGAAGTATTAATGCTAACAGATCTCTTAACACTAATTAAGTACTATATATATTGGTAGGGTGTTATAGAGAATATGCAAAGGCTATATAGGATCTCTCTATTAGGGAAAGGTTTGACTTTATCCCCTTATAAATTACTATAATAAATTATAACTAACCCTCTCCCTCGGTAGGTCTTAATATGCCCTCTATAAGGGTTAACCTATACTAATTAAAAACCCAATTTTCTTTATCCTAGTCGCAGTTTTAGTATCAAATGCCTTTAAAGACTATAGTACTATAGAAGAGATTATTGAAGTTTGTCTAGAGCTTAATATAGAGTATATACCACTTAAGTGGAAACCCAATATATAAAGCAAGCCCTTTTTATAAAGAATAAGTAGTATAGGGCCTACTGGGAAAATAGGATTAGTAGGCTTATTTAATAAATTATTAGGTAACTGGTCTAAATGGGCTAGGTTTAAGGATAGAGTTAAGGTCTATAACGGACAAAGAGAAGCACTTATTAAAGCAAATGGTATATATCTTTAATTAGGATTTTCTCCTAGTTTAGCTATAATTTACTAATAGTTTATGAAGATAATGAATACTTTATTAATAAGCGAATGGTATTTATGGGTTACCAAAATCTTTATACCTTCCGTTTAAACTATACAGCATCTATAAGTATAGTAGATGGTTAAAGAAATTTTCTTAGTACGGAGCTGCGGAAAGATTATTTTAAAATCTTTTACTTAATATTAAAGCGTCGCAACCCGCAGCTATAGCAGTCCCTATCAGTAAAGGAGTAGGACAATCTTAAGCAGCGTGCAGATTTTGTTAAGATTAATAATTAGATTAACTCTTTAACAAAGGATATTTAATAGATAAACGTGGAAGATAAGAAATAAGAGCTATAAGCACACTGTCAAGAACTCTATAAAAAGAGATTTTAGCTTACAGTCTCTAAACTTAAAAGACTTTAAAAAGAGTAAAGCCATATAGCTAAATCGCAGTATCTAACCAACCTTAAGGACTATTACTGTTCGCTTTTTGCTTATAGACGCTATCTTATGCCTAAGCATAACTTCTTAGCAGATGCGCTATTTATACCTACTTCTCTTTAGAGTAGTAAGGGTATAGAGATTGTTAATAACTTAATTAGTTTATATTATAAAGACTGCTAAAACGCGTACCATCTAAATATGCGGCTAAATAATGACCAGTATCTGGTTTAAGGATGCCGTATACTAATGTATAGGTAAGTAGTATCCATAATATAGGGCGACTTATATTAAACAAAATCTAATAAAAGCTTTCCCTCTAGTCTAAAAGCCAATAAGAGGTGGTTCTATATCTACTAGTGCACTAAAGGAAGTTTTAAGCGCCCCTCTGGTTTTGCGCAATTTTGCTTCCAATATATTACGGCTCTAGCAGAAAACGGCAGAACTTAGCTGGTAGAACTTAGCAGAACTTGTAGTTACGTAACTAGAGGGCCGTATAAAAGAACCCTACTTTGACCAGTGCTGCTCTTTTTCTCCTTTCCTTTCTCTAGCTTTAGATCCTTGTTTATAGACAATCCAATTATATAGGCTTGTATACGTCCTGCTTGCTATACTTATGCCTTAATTAACTAAGTCGCTAACATTATCTAAAGCTTATACTACTCTTTCTTCCTAAAAAGGAACTTAAATATATCTATAAGGACACAGAATAGGACCCTAAGGACATTAATAGGTGTAACCGACTACGGTACCCTACCAAACCACCACTGTTTTACCTGCGTATCGCCTGCGTATTACCTACGTATTACCCTGTTTTAGCTACGCATTAGCCTCCCCTTTTGTTTTATTATATACCCCTTCCTCATATATATATAGACACTTCCAGCTACATTTATAATCAAGTTGCTTATTCAATTCTCCCATACTGCAAAGCTTATAATAGGACCCTAAGGATATTACTAGGACTATAAGGATATAGGATAAAATATAAAGAATAAAAGGAACATAAAAAGAACCCTAAGAACTAGACACGCACAGGCTAGAACCCCTTAAAGAAATTACCTAAAATTACCTAATACCCTTACCACTATGCTAAGAAATATAGCAGTTGGCAAAGCCGCTGTAGGACCCTTAAATATCTCTAATAGTAAAACAATTACTATCTTAACCCCCTAGGCGGAGCTTACAGCAGCTAATACTAAAATTAAATAACTACGAGAGCCGCTTAAAGCTAGAGATATCCCTATATCTAATAATAAGTTATTATTAGACACCTAGAGACTTGCTATGGTCCTATAGGCCCTATCCTAGCGCCTTAGTAGATCCTTTAAGGCCTATATAGTACTATTGCGATCTATAAAGATTGCAGACCCCCTATTACTTATAGATAGAACTAATCCCACCTTTAATAACTAGAAGCTCTAATTATAGGATAAGCTTAAAGTTAATATAGACCACTTTCCTACCCCTTAAGCCAAAATGGCCTATGTCTTTGGCTGTACTAGTAGGGACACCTAAACGCACCTACGCCTATAATACGCTGACTTAGCAGACCTCTTTATCTCTAAAGAAGAAATAATTAACTATTTATCTTCTATTTATAAGGACCCCTTTAAGGTGCAGAACGCCCGCCTTAACTATAAAGGCCTAAATATAAAAATAATAGAGACCTTTTCGGCCTTTTAGACCTATTTTTTATACCTAGCCAGCTAGGCCTAAATCCTTTAGGAAGATCTGCTACTAGACCTATTTAACAAACTTACCTTAGACCTATAGCAAGCTATACTGCCAGTCTTTACTACTATATAGACGCTAAAGGAACTGACGGACTAATGCCTAGCTATTAATTAAGGCCTCTATTAAATTAAGGTATGTGCTAAGTAGTATAAAGCTAGGAACCCTTTAAACTAGACCGCAAGCAATATAAGAATAGCCAATAGTGCCTTAGTATAGGCCGCAACTCCTATAGCATTAACTGTTTAGTCTACTATTAACCTAGCAGCTAGTTATGCAGCTAGTCCTACTATGGGCCTGGTATAGACTTAGCCTATATATAGCAACCCCTATAAATAAGCCCTTAGTAATTAAGGAGCTTACTTTTTATATGGCTAAAAAGACAACTTTATAAAGGACTGCCTAATAGCAGTAAATATAAATAAGGTTTTATTAATTTAGAAATATAGTACAGAGCTAAAAAAAGAGAAACCCTAAAAGACTTCTCTCTAGGGTTAAAAGGGATTAACATATTATATATTAATTTAGGTTGGCTAGTTAGTGGAAGAAGCTGCACTATCCCTTATACTTTATTCCATAACAGATAACGTATACCATAAGCGAGCGGCCCACCTTAAAAACTCACCAAAAATTGGAAAAATCGCACCTTAATATCTCGATAACCACTTAATAATAAATTCTAAAATTTTGGATTTGGGCTTTTATATATACTTTATAGCTCTTATTAAAGTTATAAAGTAAATAGTTCGGTAGTTTTTAAGATATTGTAATTTGGCCTTAGTTTAGCCACTAAATTTTAATATCTTAAAAACTACCAAACCGTTTACTATATAACTTTAATAAAAGTTATAAAGTATATATAAAAGCCCAAATCTAAATTTTTAGAATTTATTATTAAGTGGTTGTTGAAATATTAAGGTGCAATTTTTCCAATTTTTGGCGAGTTTTGTGGGCCACTTGCTTAGGTGGGCCGCTTGCTTATAGTATACGTTATTAAGTTTTAACCTCTACTTTAGCTAACTTAGGAGTAAATGCCTTTCCCTTAATTAATATAAAGTACATTATAAAACTAGCTGACTTTTTAAATACGCCTCTAGAAGAACTGCCTAAGCTAATTTCAATTTATGGGTATAACGGATAGGTAGGACCACCTATTATAACTATTTTATAAATCTATCTCTATGTTAATAGACGAAGGCAGTATAATGTCCCCTTCCTTATTATAGACCTTAGAAGCTATAATATAATCTTAGGAAGAAAATGGCTAGCCTATTTAGGCTTATAGCTTAATATATGGAACAAATGGCTTATTTAGCCTAAAACTATATCCCTAACACCTCCCTTTATAAAAGAAATTAGTATTATAATAGAAAACCTTATACAGCTATAGCTAAACATTATTTACCAGGCCAATGCTATATATAGGGACCAGGCTTTTAAAAAGGACATATAGCTTAACCCGCAACGGATCTATATACTATGCCGCCCCTAGACTACCTATATTATGCCACCCGCACTAAAGATTAAAAAAGTTAGTAAAAAGCTAGCTAAGCTCCCCACAGGGAACTTAGGCCCTATACAGCTATAAAGAATAGTGCGTAGTATTAGACGCTATACTAAACGTATAGACCGGAAGGATAACTTATAGAAAATAGAATATAAGCTAAGGAAGATTGCAAACCTTATACCGCCAAGTACGGCCTAATAAAAGTCCGTAAAGAAACCTATAGACCTCCCACCAGTTAATATCTACTATATTGGCGCTATAGGATTCTACTAGAACTTGGTCTAACCTAATGCTATTACCTTTACCACTAGCTTATATAAAATTAATTAAATAATTACGGAAAAGGAAAATAAGCTTAGTGAATAAGAAGGCGAGCTTATAGATAAGGAACTAGTAGAATAGAAACTACCCTATTAACACTAGAAATTTAAGGACGTATTCTCTAAGGCAGCGTCTAATATACTTCTATCTTACTAACCATATAACTATAAAATTAAGATTAAGCTAGATAAGGAAGATATACTTAGCTATAGCCCCCTTCGTTAGAAGTTTATTGCTAAGTTATAGTCTTTAAAGTAGTACCTTATTAATAACCTAAATAAGGGCTTTATTAAGCCTAGTTAAGCCCCTTTTAACTTGCCTATTTTCTTTACTAAAAAGCTAAATAGAGGACTTTATTTCTATATTAACTACTATAAACTTAATAATATAACCTGTAAGGACCGCTACCAACTACCCTTACTTAATAAGACTTTAACCCAAATAAGTAGAGCTAAGATCTTTACTAAGCTTAATATCTGTTAGGCCTTTTACTGGATTAGGATGGACCCTAGATTAGAAGATCTTATTATATTTTAGACCTATTACACAGTTTATATACATAGTTTAATAATATCTACTTCGCTATATATTATTATCGCTTATACTTACTCTATAATAACGGGTTAAAAACTGTTATAGAGCGAGCACAAGCGGTGATAATATATAGCGAAGTAGATATTATTAAGCTATATACATAAACTGCGTAATAAAGTCAAGACGTTGCGTAAGGAAAAGGAAGTAGGAAATAGGGGAAAAAGGTATATAACGTTCGCTTAGTTGCTAGGTTAACAGGTACTATACTACACATAGGCAGGGTAGAGCTTAGGTGGCGGTTCTAGTAGAACTTAGTAAAATTCAGCAGTTAGAGGTCCTTAAAGTTACTAGTTAGCAACTCCAACAGTAGAGACAGTAGATTGTGGCAGAATATGGCAGATTGCTGTTAGATTACCGTCTTATAGTCAGTCTCTGGTTATTTAGTTAGTGGAAACAGGTGGACGTGTATAAGGTGTTATAGGGGTGTTCTATAACAGTACCCCCCCTTTAAACTCGAGCATCTGCAAGATGGGGCTGTAGTAGTTCTAGGTAGAGTTTATAAAAGTCTTCTGCGGCTTATATAAGTCCTATAAAGTCAGTAGGTTCCCATAAGGATTTAATAAAACCTCTCTATTTTATAAGGTATATATATTTACGTTTCCATTTATTATACTTAATATTATTAACTCTTTTAATAAGGTACTTATCCTTACTATCCACTTTAACTAGTGGGGGAGGGTCTTAGATCTATCCAGGCAGGGCGTCTAATATAGGGGCAATAGGGCGGAGGACTGACATATAGAATATAGGGTAGATTTTAACTGTATTAGGGAGCTTTAGTTAGTAGGCATAAGAAAAAACAACTTTTTTAACCTTATAAGGGCCAGCGTTTTTCTAATTAAGTTTCTTAGTAGGTCGTTTTATATTTAGATTTCTTATATTTAGCTAGATAAAGTTACTAATTTAGTAGACCAGTACTAGGGTTTGGTTCTTATTTGCTATAGCTTTATAAACAAATTAGGCCTATATCATTTTATTAATAAGGAACTCTTATAGTTCTTCTATCTTCTTTATAAATTTGTTTGCTTTTACAATTTATAAGGCCTAATAAGCTAGGCAAGGAATATTACTAAAGGGTTTAAAACCTATTTATGGATACTGGCCGTAGTTGGCTAGGAATGGGGGGACCTTTATGGTTTCTAAAACAGAGTTATTTGCAGTAAACTTAGTAAATGCAAGCTAATCCATCTAGTTATCCTATAGATATGACGTATATATCCAAATATATTATTCTATTATAGCATTTACACATTCCGTTTAACTATCCGTTTCTAGGTAGTATGCTATAGATAATAGTACTTTAATACGGAGTTAGGTAGTTAGTTCTTTCTAAAACATAGAGACAAACTAGCTGCCTCTATTAGAGATAATTATTTTAGGGAGTCTGTAGAGTTTCTATATATAATCCAGGAACAGTTAGGTAACAGCAGGTGTTAATATATTAGAATAGGCGATTAAGTGTTTTATTTTAAATAGTCGGTCTATAACTACTATAATATTCATACAGCCTTTACTTATGGGGAGTTTAACAATAAAGTTAATTAAGATATTCTTCTATCTTCGGTCTAGAATAGGTAGTTGCTTTAGAAAGCCGTTATATGTCTTATATAAAGCCTTAGCTTATTAGCAGGTATAGCAGCTAGAGATATACCTTCGTATTATATTATATATATTTGGCTAGTAGTACTTCTATTAGAGTAGTTCTAGGGTTTTTCTATAGCCTAGGTGGCTGGCTACTAGTAGGTTATATATATGTTTAAGAAGCTTAAGCTTAAGTTTATTATAGTTAGGTATAACTAGGCGGTTCTAGTAGTATAAGCAGTCTCCACAAGCTTTATATTTACTTAGAAAGATCTTTTTAGAGCATCTAACACCATCTTAAATTAGCTTAAGTATCTCTTAGATAAACTTATTATTTAGGTATTTATTAATTATAATCTATTTAACTAATTAATTAGTTATTTTAAGGATGTATACTATAAGGTCTTTAGCTAGGGGATTAAATAATTTAGGGCAAAGTAGGGTTTAATTATAGTAGGCACGCGCTTCTTCCTATACTGGTATATCTTATAAACGTTAGGTTAGGGCATTAGGTTTTTAACCTTAAACGCCTAGGCAGTATATAATTAAAAATTAGAAATAAAACAGATATTCTAACTAGCGGGCTTAATAATAACCTAGCTATTTTATAGTTATAAAGTACTATAGATTCTTATAGTCACTAAGGACCTTAATTAGAAATCCAGCATCTTCCAGTTTAGGTTACCATTGTTTAAAACATCTAATAATAGCTAACAATTCCTTATTATAGATCTTATAGTTACATTTAGCTAGACTTAGTTATTTTAAGAAGTATGCTATAGGGTATAGTACTCCTTCCTTATTATACTAAAACAAAATGCCTCTAGTAATATAGTTAGATAAGTTGGCTTCTATAATACTCTTTTAGTTTAGGTTAAAGTGTTAGAGTATAGGTGCGGTAGTAAACATAACTTTTAAATAGGTAAAGGCCTTCTTATATTCCTTATTAAAGATAAAGGTTTTATCTTTTTAGGTTAAAGCCATAAGGGGTAAGACTAGGGCGGAGAAGTTATTAATAAACCGTTAGTAGAAGTTAGCAAATCCTATAAAGGCTCTTACGTCCTTAATATTCTTAGGTTTTTACCAGTTTACAATTACTTTAATTTTCTTTAGGTCCATTTATATGCCATCTATAGAAATAATAAGTCTAAGGTATAGGACTTCTATTTTATAGAATTTGCACTTATTTATATCTAATTATAAGCTAGCTCCACGTAAGGCTTTTAAGACAAGGTTAACGTGTTTCTTATATTTAGTTAGGTTATTGCTATATACTAGAATATTGTTAATATAAGCAGTATAAAAAATATCTAGGTAAGGTTATAGGGTATTATTTACAAAGTATTAGAACAAACTTAGGGCATTTACAAGGCCAAACGGCGTCACTAAGTATTTAAATAGTCTATACCTAGTACAGAATACAGTAAGCCATTTATCTCCTTTTGCAATATAGAGACGGTTAAATGCGTAAATAAGGTTAAGTTTTATATAGTAGTAAGCCTTACTTAATTAGTTTAGTGTCTCTTAAATTAACAGGAGTGAGTACTAATTCTTAATAGTAATAGCGTTAAGAGCTTAATAGTCTATATAGAAGCACAAACCACCGCCAGGTTTCTTAATAAAGATAATAGGTATAACTATAGGCAAAGAGCTTACTTTAATAAATTCTTTATTTAGGTATTCGTCTAAGTACTTCTATAGTACTTAGAGTTCATTTTAGGACATTCCATATAGGGGTCTAAATCCTAGCTGTTTTCCTTCTTTAAGTATAATCTTGTAGTTATATAGTCAGTACTCTACTAACTTATTAGCTTCCTTTCATAAAAATACTTTTAGATGCTTATAATAGCATACTAGTACTTTTATGGCAGGATTAGTGTGCTTCTTTAGTACTAGGGCCTTTTTAATATTAGCCATTATAACGGCAAAGATTGTGTATTTAGGTTTCCTAGTAAGTTATGCTAATAGGGTAGCTCTAATTATACAAATATCCGTAGAAAGGGGGGCGAGTTGCCAGCTAGCAACTTCCTTTTAATTATCTACTATTTCTTATTTAACTTTAGATTTAGTATTAGGTATGGAGTTAGTATTAGATTTAGGTTTAGGTTCTTTAAGTGTCCTTTTTATAGTAGAATACTAGTTCTTCTAGTACTTTTATATATTAAGCTTAAGTTTAGGCTTCTGCTTGGTTTAGGGTGGTATAGTAGTTAGGGTGGTATAGTAGTTAGGGTTGGTTTATATAGTTTAGTATAATTTTTAGGTTCTTAGTAGAATTGGGTAGACTTTTTAGGTATAGGGTAGATATTAATAGAAATTTTAGACTAATAGATCCTAGTAGATTTTTTAGATTTTGGTTTAGGGTTTAAGTAATAAGTTATAAGGCACTTCTACTTACAATAGGAGGCGGTAAATAGAAGCTTAAGGTTGTCCTAATTAATGGTTACCTTATATAGCTTTATCCAAGGTTATTTAAGTATTACTAAGTAACTTAGGGTGGTAATAAAAAGCCTAATTAGTTCTTTATAGTTTAGGTATTAGAGTCTTAGGAATACTATATAGATAATACGGCCTAAGACAGTACGTTTATAATTAAATCTAAATATATTAATATGCTAGTTAAGGGGGGTTAGGGTAAAACTATTATTTTATACAAAGATCTTGTTAATAAATCCTATACCACTGGCTCCTGTATTAATTAGGACTTAAGTATTAGCCTATTAATTATTCTGCCAAAGATAACAGTTAACAGTTATGCTATAATCCTAAAAGTTAGAATTCGTAATATCTAGAGCATTTAATGAGATCCTAAGGCAGTGCTGTTCTAGAGAGTGACTTAGCTCCAAGACCTTCCTTTTAGAGGAAACTAGGGTGGGGTTCCTATAGAACGTTAGCTGTAACTTCGTCCTTATAAGTAGTACTTACTAGATATAGGGCTAGAGCTATATAAAGATTAGGAATAGTAACTAGAGGATTAGTACGGTAAATAGTTACTAGTATTAGCCGTTTATAAATCGTGTTGGGGTATAGGGATAGAGTAGTATTTTAAGATATAAGCCTTGCTTCCGTATTTAAAATAAAGGCCTAGCTTAATGCGTTGTTCTTATTTAAGGGACCCTAGTAGGGCATACTTTAGGGTTCTAGAGTTAATATCCATAGCGTTAGGGTGTTTAGGCTAAGACAATAACTTAATAGTTATTTACGGAGCTATTATATTATATTAAGAAGTGGACTTTGGTGTTAGGCGTAGTATATTATTATATTATTTATTAATAACGTTTACGCAGGCGTTAAGGGTTCCCGGTAGGTCTATACCTATTAGGGAGGTTTTTAGTTTAGGACTTAAGGATTTAATAAGGCTATTAACTAATACGGAGTCGTTCCAGCCTGTTTCCTTTATATAACAGTTAAATTCAGAGAAGTATACTAGAAAGCTTTTCATTTCTTAAGTTATATGGTTTATCTTTCTCTAAGCAGTAGCTTGGCGGTTTAGGTTACTATATGTAGCTTTAAGAAGTACAACTAGACTTTATACTAAATTTAGTTAAAGGGGTTTAATAAGGTTAGCTGCGTCTCCTTCTAGTTAACTTAGGGCGTAGTAGAGTTAGTTAGCTTTAGTTAGGTAGCGGTTAGCATTACTAATTAGTTTATTTTTAAGCTAGCTTAAAAATAATTGGAGTTCTTATTATTTACTAGTAAATATTAGAGGGTCTAGTAATTATTTAGATTATTACAGTGCGGTAGTTAGTTTGGGGTAAATAGCTACTATAGGTTTAGGACTCTTGTTTTATATATTCGTCTCTAGAAAAGGCATTTAGTCTTAGGGCCCTAGTATAGGTATCTTAAGGGTGCGGACTTCTTCTTAAAGGTCCTTAATTATTTATAGGTATTATACTTCTTATTCGGCTTATTATTAAGTTAAAGTGGCTTAGTTCTATACAAGGGTGTCTATAAAGGACTTCTATATCTCTACCAATTATTCTTAGAGTATAGATATAATACTAGCGGCTATTATAGGGGCTTTGGGGTTGTTCTATATTTCGGAGGGTGGTATATAAGGTTAATATAATATAGTATCACAGAGCAAGTATAAGCGGTAATAATATATAGCGAAGTAGATATTATTAAGCTATATATATAAACTGCGTAATAAAGTTAAGACGTTATATAAGGAAAAGGAAGTAGGAAATAGGGGAAAAATGGTATATAATATTCACTTAGTTGCTAGGTTAATAGGTACTATGCTACACATAGGTAGGGTAGAGCTTAGGTGGTGGTTCTGGTAGAACTTAGCAGAATTCGGCAGTTAGAGGTCCTTAAAGTTGCCAGTTGGCAACTCCGACAGTAGAGACGGCAGATTGCGGCGAAATACGGCAGATTGCTGTTAGATTGCCGTCTCGTGGTCGGTCTCCGGTTGTTCAGTCGGTGGAAACAGGTGGATGTGTGTAAGGTGTCATGGGGGTGTCCCGTGACAAAAACATTAAAACGCGTAGGGATATAAGAATAGGTAAGTCCCGTAATAAACTTAGTTACCCCTTATTCTATAATTTAACTAGTTCTAGCGCCTTTTACACTTCCACTACTAGTCTATTTATATCCTCTTTTAGTAGTTATACTACTGCTAATATAAGGTCTGTAATAGTGGGGGCCTAGTTAGTAAGAAAGGGATAAAGTTTTATTAAGTTTATTAAGAAGGAGGACTCTTACTGTGCTCGTGCCTTAATTAACTAAGTCGCTAACATTATCCAAAGCTTGTTGCCACTCTCTTTTTCTAAGAAGGAACTTAAATATATCTATAAGACTATAAATAGAATAAGGAAATAGAATAGGACCCTAAAGACATTACCAGAACTAAAAAAATATAAATAGAACGCGAAACCTAAAAAATAGAACACGCACGGACTAGAACCCTAGAAAATAAATAAATACCGGAAATTACCTAATACCCCTACTACTATACCAAGAAATATAGCAGCTGGTAAAGCTGCTGTAGGACCTATAAATACCTCTAATGGTGAAACAGTTGCTATCTTAACCCCCTAAAAAGAGCTTATAGCAGCCAATACTAAAATTAAACGGCTCTAAGAGCTGCTTGAAACTAGAGACACACCTAGAGGCTTGCTATAGTCCTTAAGGCCCTAGCCTAATGTATAGTATTAGCATCGTCGCGATCTGTAAAGGTTGCAGACCCCCTATTACTCACAGATGGAACTAACCCTATATTTAATAACTAGAAGCTTTAACTGTAGGATAAGCTTAAAGTTAATGCGAACCACTTTCCTAATACCCAAGCTAAAATGGCTTACGTCTTCGGCCGCACTGGCGGTGACGTATAGACACACCTACGTCCGCGATATGCCTAGGACTTAGCAGACCCCTTCCTTTCTAAAGAAGAGATAATTAACTACCTATCTTCTATTTATAAGGACCTCTTTAAAGTATAGAACGCCCGGCTTAATTATAAAAGCCTAAATATAAAAACAACAGAGACCTTCTTGGCCTTTTAGACCCACTTTCTATACTTAGCTGGATAGGCTTAAATCCCCTAGGAAGATCTAATGCTAGACCTCTTTAACAAGCTTACCCTAGATCTATAGCGCGCTATACTGCCAGTTTATACTACTATATAGACGCTTAAGGAACTTATGGACTAATGCCTAACTATTAACTAGGGCCTCTATTAAATTAGGGCACGTACTAAGTGGTATAAGATTAGAAGCTCTGCTAACTAGAATATAAGTACTACTAGAATAGGCTGCAGTGCCCTAGTAAAACCTACAACCCCTATAGTACCGGCCGTACAGCCTACCGCTAATTTAGCAGCTAGTTATACAGCTAGTCCTGCCGTGGGTCTAGCGAATGCTTAGCCTATATATAGTAACCCCCGTATATAGGCCCTTAGCGATTAGGGAGCTTACTTTTCTTGCGGCTAAAAGGGCTATATTATAAAGGATTGCCTAACAAATATAAAAGCGGGCGAGGTTCTATTAATCTAGGAGGATAGCACGGAGTTAGAAAAAGAGGAACCCTAGAGGAAGACTCCTCTCTAGGGTTAAAAGGGATTAATATGTTACATATTAATCTAGGTTGGCTAGTTGGTAGAAGAAGCTATACTATCCCTTATACTTTATTCTGTAATAGATATTAAGTTTTAATCTCTGCTTTAGCTAACTCTAGAGTAAATGCCTTCGCCTTAATAGACACCTAGTATACTATAAAGCTAGCTAATTTTCTAAATACACCCCTTAAAGAACTGCCTAAACTAATTCTTACTTGCGGGTATAACGGATAGATAGGGCTACCTATTACGATAATCTTACGGATTTACCTCCGTGTTAATAGACAAAGGCAGTATAACATCCCCTTACTTATTATGGACCTAGGAAGCCATAATATGATTTTAGAAAGAAAATAGCTAGCCTATTTAGGCTTATAGCTTAACATATAGAGTAGACGGCTTATCTAGCCCAAACCCCTACCCCTAACCCCTTCCTTTATAAAAGAAATCAGTATTATAATAGAAAACCTTATACGGCCATAGGTAGACACCATTTACTAGGTTAATGCTATATGTAGAGACCAGGCCTTTAAGAAAGATATACAGCTTAATCCACAACGGGTCCGCATACTACGCCGCCCCTAGACTACCAATATCGCGCCACCAACACTAGAAACCTAGGAAGTTAGTAATAAGCCAGCTAGCTTAGGCCCTATATAGCTATAAAGAATAGTAAGGAATATTAAACGCTGTACTAAATATATAGACCGGAAAGATAACTTATAGAAGATGGAATAGGAGCTAAGGAGGGTTATAAACCCTTAGCCGCAAAATATAGTCCGCAGAACGTCTATAAAGAAACCTATAAACCTCCTACTAGTTAATATCTGCTATATTAGTGCCATAGGGTTCTATTAGAACTTAAAACGGCCTAACACCGTTGCCTTTACAACTAGCTTATACAAAATTAACCAGATAATTAAAAATAAGAAAGCCCTGGCCCGTAACTAGCTTAGTATGGAAAGTAAGCTTATAGATAAGGAGCTAGTAGAACAGAAACTACCCCGCCAATACTAGGAATTTAAGGACGTATTCTTTAAGGCAGTATCTAATATACTCCCGCCTTACTAACCATACAACTATAAGATTAAGATTAAGCTAGATAAAGAAAATACCCTTAGCTATAGCCCCCTCCGCCAGCAATCTACCGATGAGCTACAGGCCACTAAGTAGTATATTATTAATAACCTTAATAAGGGCTTTATTAAGCCCAGCTAGGTCCCCTTTACCTCACCTATTCTCTTTATAAAAAAGCTAAATAGCGGACTCTATTTCTATATTAACTACTATAAACTAAACCATATAACCCGCAAAGACTAATATCCACTACCTTACTTAAAGAAACACTGGTCTATATAAGTAAGGCTAAGATTTTTATAAAGCTTAATATCCGCTAGGCTTTTCACTAAATTATAATGGACCCTAGATCTAAGGATTTTACTATATTTCGGACCTGCTACGGATTATATAAATATAAAGTACTACCTTTTAGACTGGCTAACAGACTGGCTACGTACTAACGGTATATATATAATATACTCTTTAACTACCTTAATAACTTCTATACAGCCTACCTAGATAATATTATAATTTACTTTAAGAATAAACTAGAATATAAGGAACATGTTTATAAAGTTCTATAATAACTCCGCGAAGCTAGTCTCTAGGCTAATATTAGGAAGTTAGAATTTAGTGTTAAGCGTACTAAGTACTTAGGGTTTATTATTAGTATAGACGGAATTAAGGCAGACCTAGAAAAAACGGCTGTAATTAACTAGTAGGTACCCCCATGGACCGTAAAGGGGGTATAATTATTTTTAGGTTTCTATAACTTCTACTAACACTTTATTAAGGACTATAGCAGGATCTCCTGGCCTCTTAACCGTCTTACTAGGAAAGACCAGCCCTTCCATTTTACCGCCATATATAGGCAGGCCTTTAATAAGCTTAAAAAACGGCTAGTATTAGCTCCCCTACTTGCCCATTTTAACCTAGAACGGCCCTTAATGCTAAAAACTAACGCCTTAGACAGCGTAATAGCTAGTGTCTTTTTCTAGAAGCAACTAGACGGAGAATAGCACCCTATTATATACTATTTAAAGACTATAATAGATGCCAAGCTAAACTACTACATCTATAACAAAGAAATGCTGGCTATTATCTCTAGCTTTTAGCACTAGCGTGTATAGCTAGAAGGGACCCCTAAGCCTATTAAGGTAGTTTTAGATTATAAGGCCTTAAAATACTTTATAATAACAAAGGCCCTTACGGCCTGATAGGCACGCTAGGTAGATATCCTATCTTAGTTCCACTTCCTAATTATGTATAGGCTAGGCGTAACTAACTGTGCAGATGCCCTTATAAGGCGTAAATAAGACCTAGATAACTAGATAGCTATAAAAATTATATTACGGACCTAGATACTACTATAACTAGAGTACCTTAACCCCTAAATATAGGTAGAACTAAATACGGACCCTATAAAGGCCGAGATATGCCTTATTAATACTATAGGACTTAACCTTATCAATAAGCTACTGCAAGCGAATTGTACGGCCCCTTCTTTATAGGAGTACTATAAAAAGGCAAAGGATGTTACCAGCCTATAGTCCCTTAAAAATGGATTACTTAAGTATTAGGAGCGGCTAGTAGTAGCAGAGGAGTAGAACTTATAGACTTAGCTTATTGCCGAAGCATATACCTAGGTCTCTACGGCCTACCCTAGAAAAAATAAGACCTGTAGGATTATTGGTAACCGCTACTACTAGCCCAGAATAGTTATAGATATTAACCATTATATACGGAACTATGATAGCTGCTATAGATCTATAATCCTATAAGACAAGACCCTAAGACTATTAAAACCACTCCTAATACCAGAGCGCCCCTAGCAGTATATTTCTATAGATTTCTATAAGCTACCTATAGACCGTAGCGGATATAATATAGCTATGGTTATAGTTGACCGCTTTAGCAAGCGCCCGTTTTTAATCCCTTGTTATAAGAATATTAATGCTAAAGAGGCGGCCTAACTATATATCTACTATGTCTATTGAATTTACGGACTACTAGATACTATTATATCCAATTATAGGCCGTAATTTATATTAGCTTTCTGGAATAAGTTTACCTAGATCTTAGGTATTAAGCTAAAGCTCTCTATAGCATACTACTCCCAAATAAACGATTAGACGGAGATTATAAATTAATATTTAGACTAAAGACTTCAGCCCTTTATTAACTACTTTTAAGATAATTAGGCTAAACTGCTACCCCTAATAAACTATACTTAGGCAACCTTACCCTATAACTTTATAGGGTTTGCACCTATTTAGCTAGAAATAGGCTACTTACCCTATATAAGCTTTAACTAGGAAAGACTAGAAGGACCCTAGACTATACGCGAAAAACTATCTTATAAGAAAGCCTAGTAGTACGCTAAGCGCTTAGAAGAGGCCTAGATGGTAGCCTATATAAACCTAGAAAAGGCCTAGAAATTAATAAAATAGTAGGTAAATAAGTATAGGCGTGAGCCTGACTTCACCATAGGCGATAAGGTCTGGGTTATAATAAAGAACTAGAGGATAGAGCGGCCTAGCCATAAGCTAGACTATTAGATAGTAGGACTATATAAAGTTCTTAAGAAGAGAGGCAACTTATATAAAGTAAAGCTCCCGGATTTGATTAAGGTCTACCCTAAATTCTCGCCAAACAAGCTATGGAAAGCTATAAACGACCCATTACCTAGATAAAAAAATTAACCGCCCCTACTAATTTAAGTTAATGGTGATAATAAATGGGAAATTAAAGAAATACTAGCCTGTAAACTTGTATAAGGAACACTAAAGTACTACATAAGTTGGAAAGGATATAATTCAGACCCTACCTAGTACCCCGCATGGAATTTTATAGGTAGCCCCTATAAGTTATAAGAGTTCTATAGCCGTTATCCTAACAAACCTAGACCGCTAAAGTACTTAGGTAAGTAGATAGAGTGCTAGCATAGCGAAGACGATAAATTACCAGTAGAGCATAAAGATAAGAATGCCCTGTAGGGGTAATACGGACATATAAAGCCTAAGGGCAGGCTTTTTCAGAGGGGGGGTTGATGTTACGGCACTGGCAAATTGCCGTCAGATTGCCGCAAACTGCCGTCACATAATGGCAAGTTGCGGCAAGTTGCTATCACGTGACCAGAAGATTGTATATAACTTTAAGCGGTGCTTCCATTCTTCTTGTTTCCTTTCTTTAGCTTTGGATCCTCGTTTATAGACAATCCAATTGTACAGGCTTGCGCGACCCTCTTGCCGTGCTCGTGCCTTGATTGACTGAGTCGCTAACAAGGACTCTTACCTATTAATTAAGCTGCTAGGCGTTTTAATAAGGGGCATATATTAAGGTAAATTAATAATAGTGTACGATTTTAGGTAGATATTACAACTTTAGTAAATTAGGTAGGTTCTATATAGCTTTAATTTAATTGTCCCTAGCAACTAAGGCGGTCCTTATATATAGCTATAGGCGTTTACCACGGTTGCTATATAGAGTTGGTGGCAACCAAGCGGAATTAGGTGTATAGTGGATGTGACGGTTTGTCTACATAGCTACCATCAAGGCGTTGTCGGTCACGGATTAACGTTGCCCCAACGTTGCCCCGACGACCGAACATGTATATAGTCGTCTACCGCGCCCCTTTCTTTGAGCCCTTACCTTAGTCTATTTATAATATAGCCCCTTATTGTTGCTTAATCTATCGGATTGCTCCCACAGAAAGCTAGCCGTGATATTAGACTAAGGTCAACCTCAACTGGCCTGTAGAGGCGACACAATACTAGGTCCAACGGTTAAACGTATAGCCAGACAGAGGGCTGTTCTACTACTATAACTATAGACCAATTAACCCTCTAAGCCCTGCTCAAGGCAGGTAATTGCGATAGCGGATTAAGCAGCTGAAAGAAGAGACTGCAGTAATTAGATTAAAAGGATCACCCCAATTACAATCTCAGTAGTAAGAGTTGCCTAAGAAAGCAAAAGAGACACTATGGCAAAAAGGAGCGCGTTAAGACCTAGCGCGCTAGAGATAGCTACTAACCTAACGCTGGCAGCACGTAAGGAACCCGTAGATGCGTCACTTGAGCCGCCGGAGCTCTAACCGTACTACGGCGAGACGGAGCTCGCGGACGATATAAAGAGCAAATGGGACCGTCTTATGGCGCAATTAGAAGACAATAAGAACCCTATATACTTCAAAATAGAGACAAAGAGAGAGTACACAGCCGCGACCACCTAAAGCCTAGCCGCGATCCCTATAACCGAACTCATAGAAGAGCTAAAGCTCTAGGGAATACGAAGAAAGGCGATAGAATAGCAGATCGCTATGCTATGGCGTCTTACAAACAACCACGCGTATAAGGCCCTTAATGGGAAAGAGGAGGCCGAGGCAAAGATAGCGGAGCTTAAGGAGCACTTAGATAACAGGATAGACGAGCTCCGCAAGGCCAATTAGAAGATATTAAGGATAGGCCGTAAGGTTACTATATAAGCCCTAGATTGGGAGGATAGTAAGCAAGGAAGCATACTGTTATGGACAATATAAGAAGGGACACTACTCTCTTAGACGAGTAGTGTTACGGGCTTAGGATGTATAGTAAAGTTTCCAGACCTACCTACACTAATAGATAGGAAAGAGCCTACCTATTATGCCTAGAGCGGCTATGTACAAAACAAGCTTTGATTTAATACAGACTGGTTCTGTTAAGATAACCCAGATTAGGAAGAGGATGTAAAAGTAGCGTATATTAAGACACGTGTAGGAGGCAAAGCTTATAACTACCTCTTACCCTACCTAGAGGCAGAGCGTGATGCGGAACGCAACCCTACTAGTAAAGAAGTACTTAAGTTCCTAGAGAATGTCTTTAAGGACCCAGATCGCCGTATTAAGGCCTAGCAGGAACTCAAAGGCCTTAAGATGCTGTACCTAGGAGACTTTAATAATTTCCAATCTAACTTTATACGGCTAGCAAATATCTTAAGGATGCCACAAGACTAGTGGAAAGAGGAGCTTTATAATAAGCTTTACGACAGCCTACGCGTCCAAATAGAAGTTAAGGTAGTAGATAAAGACTATAACTTCTAGGCCTATTACAAGACTGCCTAATAGTACGCCTAAGGTCTAAAGCAGATAGGCAAGGAGTGAAGTGACTGTAGAGCAGCCTAGGCTGTTAAGAGGGCTTCTATTAGGGGCGCTAAAGAGACCAAAGGTCCCCTCCCCTTTTGGCAGCCTCTGACTTTAGCACTAGCTGTAAAAGCGCTAGTCACCTGTTTTAACTATAGTAAGCAAGGATACTACTCTAACAACTACCTAGTGCCGAAGAAGGCGGAAGCTAAAGCAATTAACTAAAGTAAAGAGTATAAGATAGTTACTAACTTATTAGAATTGGAAAACAAGCAGCTTTAGGAGAAGTCTCCTACCTAGAGCAGATTGGAGCAATTAATACAGCGCCCGTACAGCTGAAGGAAATCTTAGGAGGCGCAGCCCTTATAACGCTATATAGGATCGCGCTAGGCGGTGTGGCTCTTAATATAATAAGCCTGCTCAACTTTAGTGCGGGCGGAGAGGCTTTTATACACTATAAGCTACTGCTAATTATTAAGCAACAACTGCAACCAAAGCTCTACAAGATTAAAGGACGAGGAGTTGCCGTATCCGGCTATAACAACTAGCAGACGGATATAATTAGATAGCTCTTTAGGGCTAACCTAGTTATAGATAGCCAACGAGTCCCTATATAGTTCCTATTCTGTAATACTAGCTGCTATAATCTTCTTATTAGCTGTAGGTGGTTCGAGAAAACTGGGGCCCTTATTAATTATAAACACTGGGTTTTAGTATGGCGAACCAAAAGGAACTACTATAGCAGGCAGGACGTAATCATACCAAGAAAGGAGCTCCTACCCCCACTAATTAATAAGGATTACCAGAGAGACGCAGATTAAAGAGACGCATTGCTAGACTAAGAGCCTAGGCCTACCCCCCGACGTATCCTTAAATATACAGTCGCGATTAGAGAGCTTTAAGAGAAGAAGCCCCCTACTGAAATCAAACTAAAGGGGCAAGCTAGGCTGAAGCAAACTAAACAGACCTCGTATGACTATAAGTATACTTGGAAGATCGATACCTAAGATGCGATTAGGAAAATAGAGGACTAGCTCTACCCTAGGCCAACTTCACCGTTAAAGCCGAGAGCAAGGAGGCTTTTATCTACTAAGGAGTTTAGAGCAGCAGATATTACGCTACTTAAGGCAAGGAACTTCTTACGAGGAGCAAAGCGTAAGGACGTAGTAATTGGATGTACTAGTCTCTACGAGATAGACTAGTTAATGGAGGATAGGAAGGGACAAGACGCCCTACCTAATAATAATAAGGAACTTCGCCGGCTTATCTATAAAAAGCTGCTATAGCCCTACCAAGAATATACTGATAGCTTCTTGAAGGCTACATCTGATACACTACCACCGTATCGCGAGGGAGTGGACTATAATATTATTCTTAAAGGTGACAGCCGCAATCTAGCCCCTAGCCTACTATATAATATATTACTAGAGCAGCTAGAGCTTGTTAAGGCCTACCTATAGAAGCACTTATAGAAGGGGTTTATAGTACTAAGCGATGTACCCTTTACAGCTCTAGTCCTATTTGCCAAGAAGCCTAAAGGGGGGTAGCGATTCTGCGTTAACTTTTAAAAGCTTAATATAATTACCAAGAAGGACTGCTATCCGCTGCCATTAATTGAGGAGACGTTAACCAGGCTATTAAGAGCTAGAATCTTTACCAAGCTAGATATTTAGCAGGCTTTCTACCGTATACGGCTAAAGGAAGAGGTAGAGGAGTTAACTACCTTCTATATAAGGTACGGATTGTACAAGTACCGCGTCCTACCCTTTGGACTATATAACGGCCCTATATCCTTCCAGAGGTTTATTAACAGCGTCCTCTTTAACTACTTGGACAATTTCTGTACAGCCTATATAGACAACATCCTAATCTATTTGGATAACCCGCTAGAGCACGAAATCCACGTTAAGAAGGTCCTGTAGAGGCTTCGAGAGGCAGGCCTATAAGCGGATATTAAGAAGAGCGAATTCAGCGTTACCAAGACGAAGTTCTTAGGCTTTATTATTAGCACTAATAGGATCGCTATAGACACTAATAAGCTAGCTATAATTAGAGATTAGGAGCCCCCTACCTCTATAAAAGGAGTGTAATCCTTTCTAGGGTTCTGCAACTTCTACCAGGCCTTCCTAAAGGATTACGGCCGAGTCGCATAACCGCTTAGTAAGCTCATAAAGAAGGAAGCATGGCACCTACTAGGGGAGGAAGAGCTTAAAGCCTTTAAGCGAGTTAAGGCCCTTATGCTATTAGGCAACGTAATAAAGCACTACTCACCATTCCAAGACACCCGCGTGGAGACTGACGCGAGTGATGGAGTAGTGGCTAGGGTGCTAAACTAGCTGCAAGACGATGAGACCTAGAAGCCAGTAGCCTTCTTCTTAAAGACAATATTCCCTAAAGAGATGCGGTACGAGATCCACGACAAAGAGATACTAGCAGTGATAAGAGGCCTATGGGAATGGCAAGGTCACCTTGTTAGCCTCTAGTGTACACCCTTTACAGTAATTACGGACCATTAAGCCCTTAAGTACTTTACAACCAAGAGGCTGCTAAATCTATGGTAGGCCCACTAGGCAGACCTACTAGCTAATTTCCATATACAGATTACCTATAGGCCAGGAACGGCGAATATAGTAGCTGATACCCTATTACGAAAGTAAGAGGACCTAAAGACGCAGAAAGAGAAGGACGTAGCCATACGCACTATATACTTAATTAACCCCGCCCTTATAATTACTATACTAGAGGCAACCTCTAAGGACCCCCTAGTTGCAGTAAATCGCGAATAGCAGCTATACGAGCTAGTTAATTAGATACTCTAGGCCAACCAAACTAGTAAGTCGCTAGTAGGGCTATATTAGCTAGCCGAGTAAGACTAGAAGGGCTAGAAGCTCCAAGGAGGACTACTTACCCACTTTAGCAAGCTAATGGTCCCTAATACTAACTGCTTCCGTACCTACCTTATTGTGGAGGTATACTCTCACCAGGTAACCGCTTACCTAGGCAAAACGAAGACTAGGAAACTCATAGCAGACTAATACTATTGGCTAGGACTACCCTCAGACTGCGATACCTACATAAGAAACTATAGGGCCTATAGGAGGACCTATATACCTTAGGACAAAACCCCAGGCCTACTACACCCCCTACTAATTGGTGAACGCTGCTGGCAGTACATCTCTTTTAATTTTAAGTCCTTCCTAATAGATAAAAAGGGCTTCGACAACGTCTTTATAGTTATTAATTAACTAGGTAAAAGAGCCTTCTTACTACCCTACTATAAAACTGCTACCGCAGCTGACGCAGCAAATCTATACTACCAACACGTCTGGCGCGTATACGGCCTCCTAGAGACGGCTATATCAGATTAAGGACCCTAATTTATCTCAGCCTTTACAGACGAGCTATGTAAACTAACCGGCATTAAGTAAAAGCTCTCTACATCCGGTTACCTATAAACTGATGGTAATACAGAGGTACTAAACCAGTACATTAACCAACGCTTAAGGCCCTTTATTAACCACTACCAGGACAATTGGTTAGAGCTCCTCCCCTATATAGACTTTGTATAGGCAATCTTACCGCACAAATCTACTAGCTTCGCACCATATGAGCTAGAGCTAGGATTTAAGCCAAGGCTTTACTTTAACTGGGAGGAACGTACGCGAGTAACCTCAATACCTCGTAAGAAACTGATACGACAAGAAGCTTAGGCTTTCGTACGTAGGACCTGGGACGCAGTCAAATAGGCAAGAGACAACCTAGCAAAGGCCCAAGAGCGGCAGACAAGGCAAGCTAATAGGCACTGTCGCGAACCAGACTTCGGAGTAGGTAATCGAGTATACGTTACTAGGAAGGGCTGGGCTACCAACCAACCAAGTATCAAGCTAGATAGACAGCTTGTAGGGTCCTACAAGATTTTAGGCATGAAAGGACACTCGTACATTATCGACCTACCCCCAAATATAAAGATGTTAAACGTCTTCTATGCCGATCGACTACGAAAGGACCTAGATAACCCCCTACCGGGCTAAAACAGGGAGCCAGAGGAGCCAGTTCTAGTCAATAGCGAGCCGGAGTACGAGATTAATAAGATCCTTGCTAGCGAGCCGGAGTACGAGATTGATAAGATCCTTGCTAGTAGAACCTACCACGGAAGGCTATAGTATAAGGTTAACTGGGTAGGCCACGACCCGGACGACACCTGGTATAACGTAGACGGCTTTATCGGCGCCCTCTATAAGATCAAGACGTTCTACGACAAGAGACCCCATAATGCCGGACCACCCGTACGGCTGCAGCAATGGCTAGAGGCGTATCACAAGGACGTAAATCTAGAGCCCTCGGAGGAAGACAATAAAGCAGAGAAGGACGGAAGGGCAAGACGGACAAGGAGAGCCTAACTACGAGGATCGAGGGCGATCCTCCTGGCTTAAAGGGGGGTGATATGACGGTTCGTCTACATAGCTACCATCGAGACGTCGTCGGTCACGGATCAACGTTGCCCCAACGTTGCCCCGACGACCGAATATGTACATAGTCGTCTACCGCGCCCCTTTCTTTGAGCCCTTACCTTAGTCTATTCATAATATAGCCCCTTATTGTTGCTTGATCTATCGGATTGCTCCCACGGAAAGCTAGCCGTGACAGTGGATTAGGATTTTGCCAAAGATGGGAGGTAAAGCTGGTGTGCCCAAAGCCGTATCTAGATGGGGTGCAAGACCAAGAATCTAAAGACGTTCACTTTCCACGGCATAGAAGAATTGGACTTGGTAACAAGCAAGCTGCCAAGCCCGCTTTGACTACTACGAGCACAGTGTAGCCAAAAATACCGCGTTTTAAAACGATTACGATATCGTAAAATATGATAAAATATCCGATAAAATCCAATATCGATTTTTTTTCCGTATGAGGTATTTAACTATTCCTAGCCCCTTTTAGAAAGAACTTCTAAGAATATTACTCCTAATCTAATCCTCTACACGAAGCTCTGCACAAAGATTTATATAAAGCTCTGTGCGAAGCTTTGCGCGAAGCTCTGCACGAAGCTCTCGCAAAGCTCTGCGCGAAGCTCTGCGGAAGCTCTGCGCAAGCTCTGCACGAAGCTGTACGCGAAGCTCTGCACGAAGCTTTACTCGAAGCTCTGCGCGAAACTTTGCACAAAGCTCTACGGAAGCTCTGTATAAAGCTCTACACAAAGCTCTGCGCGAAACTCTACACGAAGCTCTACGCGAAGCTCTGTACGAAGCTCTACACAAGGCTCTGCGCGAAACTCTGCACGAAGCTCTACGGAAGCTTTACGCGAAGCTCTGCACAAAGCTCTACACAAAGCTCTGCGCGAAACTCTGCACGAAGCTCTGCACGAAGCTCTGATGAACTGAATGATATTGGAAAGAATGAATGTGAATATGGAATCTAACTACGACGAATATAGGCCTTAATATAGGCCTATATCGGTACGGAAACCGAAGTGACTGCTACGGAGACCGACCAAAAGCGGAACAAAGGAAGTCTGCTTATGTAAGCAGGAAACGCGTGTGGAGGACTCTTCCAGAGCCATCGTCAATTATCTCAGTTGACTCATCCGCTTCGCCGAGGAATTTGAGGAGGCGGCCACCCCCCTGCTCCCGCCCCACTTCAACGCCACAGGCCCTTTTATGCAAACTTATGAGCCAATCAGATGGTCGCTCCAACTCATGGGTACTTATTAGCCAATAGAATGCCACGCTACCCTTAACTACCCCTGCTACCCCAAAAATTCCTCAGCGCAGCGTCTAAGAGATTATGGGCGCGCGTTTGGTGTAAACTGGGTTCTTTTTCTAACGCGTGTTAATTTTAAACAACTCTAGCGGCATAAATATACCAGCTACAGTCTTAGTACGTAATGCATTTAAATTATAATCTCTTCTTTTATTTAATTATAATAATTGTAATTAGTTAACCACTATATTAGGGGGCGAGATATAGCCTTAAAGTTTAAAGATGTGTTTTTAAAACTGGTCCCTCTCCACCGGCCACATTAAAACAACGGCTGTATTCTACTACTAACACTCTGTTTCCTTCTAAATTTATAAAGGCGCCTCTTCTATCCTATAATAACTAGCTCGCCTAATTAAAGTATACTTATACTACCATTATGTTATATTCTGGCAGGCGACGCGGTCGCAGTAATACCTTTAGGGCGCTTAGCCTATGTTAAAGTACTCTAGTAATGCCCTATAACATTCTAATAACTTATGGGAACTTATGCGAACTTATATAAACTTATACAAACTTATTAGCTAATTAGAGAGTAGGAAATAGCAAGGTATAGGTTAAAATTAAAGAAGAAGTTAAAGAAGTTAAATACTTAGAGTCGCTAGTATAAAGCTTATATTGCGCCGCCATCTCTACTACCTCTACTAGCTATATATACATTAGCTAACTGTGGTTCTATCCTAAAAACACTCTAGTCTATTAAGAGGCTACGCGTAAAGAAGTTACCATTGGTTATATAGTAGGCAGTGCAGTTAGAGAATATAGCATTCTAATATAAAGTTGTAGACCTTTGTCTTTAGCGAATTATTCTCTAAACTAGTCCATTAGTTAAGGATTTTGAGCCGCGCTATAAGTAAGTGCGTACCTTGCGTTGGTTAATATTTGGGAAAGGCAATACCCTTCTAATTGCTTATATAGGCTTTAGTAAAAGCCTAATCTTCTATATATATACGGTTTTAACGGGTAAGATTACTATCTAGATTATTCCACTTAATAAGCTAGGTAATGAGCAATTAAATAATATTAGGAAGATAGAAGGATATAACCTAGTTCTTATTAATGCTAAAACCTAGAGTTAGAAGAAGGGACTAATTACTTAAATTTGGGAGGGAGTATATACTTATATTCTGCTTAATCCTAAATAGGTATTAACTAAGGCTTTTTAGAATACTCTAAAAGAACTAGAGTTACAGTTACGAATTAGGCTAGTTATAATTAATAAGTACTATCTTATTAAGGACTAGGAGAGCTTTTAACTAGCTTATATAATATTAGGCAAATTGCGAATAATCCTCCGCCTAGATATAGTCTAGTTTGTCTACTTTATAACTCTTAATAAGAAGGCGGAGAGGCTAATCCTATTAGAGGCCAGATTCTAAGTGGTTGGCCATTATTTTTACCAAATTAAGATTATTAGGACTTCTATTAATTATCTAGATATATTAATATCAGTCTACCCCCTGCCTAGGAAAAAGGTTAATTTATAAAAGCACCTATATTTCTTATTAGATGATTGCGTTAATAATAATAGGAAGCCTACTCTAGAGAGAATACTAAAGATAATAGTTTTTATTAATAAGCGATTGTCTATCTGGGCTATAGCTATATACCTTCGGACTGTATTACTATAGAAGGGGTATTTAACAGATATGGTGGATGAGGCCATTTATATTAGTACTATAGTCCAAAAGTTTACTGCTACTATATAGGAGTATAACCGCACTTAGCGGTATACTAAGTTTAAAACTGCTATATCTAGTATTAGAATTATAATAGCTATAACCTCGCTTAGTATAGGTATAAACGTCCTAGATATTAAGCGCGTAATTATTTAGAAGATTTCTATTACTAAGAGCCTAGTTAATACATAGCAGTAAATCAGTTAAGGCGGACAACGAAAGGATTGCACTAGTATAGGATATATTTTCCTTCTATACTAAGTCTTTGACATAGAGGGGGGAGATATACTAGGGAAGAAACCACCACCACCTAAGGTAAAGGCACTTACTTAGGCGCCTTAGAGGAATTATAACAGCTTACTGGCTAAGCATATTTGTAGTTAACTTGTATAGAGCTTTACGCCTAGTGATATTAGCGATACTAAGAGCGTCGCTAAGAGTATTGCTAAGAGTGTTACCTCTAAAAAATTAACCGCAAGCTATAATTCTACAGTTGCAGCTACTAGAGAGGATGGCCGTCCATTCTAGATAAGGGCTGAAATGGCAAGCTATAAAAAGTTGCCGGTTAAGTAGAAAGAGATGGTAAATAGAGTATATTATTAAAAGGCCTTTTTTTTCTTTTTAGGAGAGGACAAGTTGCTACTAGCTATACTATAGCGTGTTATTTGTGCCCTAGTAGATTAATGCTATAGTTATTATAACCCCTTACTTGTGCCTAAGCTTATATTGCCCCCTATAGCTCTAGCGCCGCTTTGTTGACTATGGGCTAGTACACAGTCTACTATTGCGTTAGAGCTTCTTAATATATAGGCGGCCGAGCAGGCTAAATTAATATACGCTAGCCCATACTAACAATTCCCTATGCCGTTAGCGGCGTTTCTGGGTGAGGAGTGCCGCTAGTAGCTTTTACACTTATTCTATAGGGGCATGGCTAACGCCTTTTAGGATAAACTTATAGCTAAATCTCTAGAAAGTGCGGTGCCCTTACTTATCTTATAGCAGCATCGCGAGGCCTATAACAGTTAATTAGTTAAGCAGCTAAAGGGTATAGTTAAGCTAGTTAGATTAACTAATAAAGAGGCTCTAGTAAAAAAGTAATAGGTAAAGGCTGTTTAGCGGACTAGGGACTCTAAGGGCGAGGTCTTGTTAATATACTAGTTACTTAAATCATCCACGCTAGAGGAGTATGCAGCATACATCTAGAGGCGGGATAATAGCCTTGCTATATAGGTTGCTAGACAAGAGGCCATATGGGGTATAGTAGAATAGAGCGTAGTAGACGGGCTGTCTTTACTACTTAGGACCTGGGTTACTAGTAGAATTAATAGGTCTAGCCTATTATCTGTGTTACTAGGTATCCTGTATAGTATTAAGCGCGCGGCCTAGGTACTTAAAGAGGTCTAAAGGCTAATTTTAAGGCTAATAACGCTAATAACGCTATATATTATATCTATGGAGGGGAGTTATAATGTTAATACGCCTAGCTTCTAGAATCCCATAATTCTAGACTTTTAGGAGGCCACTACTTCTAATTCGTAAGATACTGCAATTCCTAACTCCTAAGGTATGGTTGTTCTTGATTTACAGCTGGCTGTCGTCCTAAATTTATAGGTGGATGCTATCCTTAATTTCTAACCTATAGATATAGCTGCTACCCAGCCGTATATAGCCTTAGCAGTAGGGGCTATCTTTACGCCATTTTGGAAGAGATAAGGTAATACCTAAGGGGATTCACCTACTAAATGTTAGACAGCCTTGCGGGAATGGGATAGAAATATAGATATAGTACTACAGAAGAGAGATGCAACTATAAATGCAATACTTATATTTACCCTAAGAACAAGGACCAGGCGTATTAGGAAGGCGACGCTAAAGGGATAAGAAAACTTCTTAATAGAGCTATAAATAGATAGGCCACTTAGCGTAACCTAATTAGCTAATAAGTTTATATAAGTTTATATAAGTTACTAGAGGGGGGTCTAGGGATATTGTAAGGGCCTATATTAGGTAAAGGGCTCTATCTTAGTATAGTAAGCAGACAAGCTATTAGTTCCTATTATAGTGGGTATTAATTAACCTATAGCGCGTTTTAATTGGCCAATAAGTTCGTATAAGTTGCTAAAGAGAGTGCTAGGGATATTATAAGGCCTATATAAGGAGGTAAAGGTCTATCCTAGCATGGTGTAATTAGTCTATAAAATTGCATATATTAGGTTAGGTCTAGCGCCTTAGCTTATTAATAGTAAAGTAAATCCTATAATAGACCTTTACTTCTCTTTCTCTTCCTCTTTAAACATTTATGATACTATAATTTTTTTTAAAAGCCTCTAATATGTCTCCTCCTGCTACTTAGGTACTTATATACCTACTAAACTTCCTACTCTAGGAGGAGCAAATCCTCCTCCTTACCGCCGCCCTCCTACGCGGCTAACTAACGTTGGGGACTATCTAGTATCCTCTATAAGTATTAGCCTGTCTAGTTCTTAACTATTTAAGCATCTTAAAAAGTTAGGGACTATTTTAAGGAGCTAGGAGATAAGCAGCTATACCTTCCTTCTATTTAGTAGACCTATATACTAATATTCTTCTTAGCCCTCCTCCTTGCCCGCGCCGCCCTTGCCTATATGCCCTTTCTTCTCCTTCTCCTTCTCCTCTCTAGCCTCCCGTCCCTTTCCTTGTGCCTACCGCCCCCCTCGCGCCCGCTAGCCCCGTCGCGCCCACCTTCCCCCTCGGCAGCGACGACGATGACGATAATAATAATAACAATGACGATGACCGCCTGCTAGATTTCGGCGGCGACAATAATAACAATAATAACGGCATGGTCGGCCTCGCCGGGTATATATACTATAATGCCTATTATATTAATTATTAGCTTATATATACGTAGACCTGTGACTTAGCTGTCTATCCCTGCTACTAGCGCCGCTTTAGGTCCTCCCCTTTCTCTTACCTAGGCAGGCTTTTATACTGCTTAACTTGCTAACCAGCCGCGTCTGCCTTGGAATTGGCAACTCCAGGGCAAGATTATAGACGGCTATACTGCCGTCTGCTAGGGTAAGTGGTGGTTGTCTCTCTAGACGGCCAATAGCAAGAGGAACCTCTCCTATATTAAAAAGATTATGGAAATGGAGCTGGGTAAGCAGCTTTATAGTAAGGATTAGTGCCTAGCTTACTAGGAGGGTAATTAGGAGTGCTAGGTCTACTCTAGGGTAGACGCCTAGTAGGTATACAAGCCTAGGGACGCTTATACCCGCTGCTATATAAGGGCCCGCCCCAGCGGATGCTCTATCTTAAAGCGGGCTAAGCCTAAGCCCTGGTGGGTATTACTAGCTCTGCCCCTACAGCCCCTATTACTAAAGGGACTGTAACCACCTCCACCTAGAGCTGGGGGTATGGGGTTAATGGCATAGGGGATAAGGGGGTAGGACTTAGTGTAGTATAGCATGTCTTTGGACTTCCTTTGTGGGGAAGGCTTTAACCTTATTTTAGTAAAAGCTAGTATTTTAAAAGGGTTTAACTATAAGGCTCCTTATAGGTAAGCTTTAACCTCGCCCAGTTAGTTTAGATCCTATATAGGTAAAGAAGCTGGTGTCTTAGGCGGGCCTAACTGCAGGCGTTATAAGCCCTATAGGTCAAAACACGCGGACTTAGCCTCTATCCCTAGAGAGAGAGCGGGCTTAGTGGGCCTTTGCTTTAGCGGAGTAAGAGGAAGATAATAAGCAAGCATAGTAGGCCTCTACTTAGTAGAGAATTGGGTAAGCAAGCACAGCAGGCCTCTACTCTAAATTAATAGTGGATAGGTAAGCAAGCATAGTAGGCCTCTGCTTATAGTAGAAGTGGAGCAAGCACAGCAGGCCTCTACTCTAGATAGATGGTAGATAGGTAAGCAAGCATAGTAGGCCTCTGCTTATAGTAGAAGTGGAGCAAGTATAGTGGGCCTCTACTCTAGGTAGAACGAATTTACTTTCTTATTCTGCTATTAACCTACTGCTCTAATAATATAATGTAATTGCGTCTATTGCTAACACATAGATAGAGGCTAATATGTAGTTGCTATACACAGGTAATAGCCTCTACTCTTAGTGGGGGTCTATTAATATAAGCTACTGCTACTCTAGATATCTCCCGAACTCTTATAAACTTATATAAACTTATTAGCTAATTAGGATAAGGCTAGGGGCTTAAGGATGTTATTACAGCTTAAGCAGAGGCCCTATATCAAGACGTCTTTTATAGGTGCTAGCTGCCACTCCTTATTAAGTTCCGCTAATATAGGCCTCTAAATATCTCCTAAACTTATATAAACTTATACAAACTTATTAGCTAATTAGGGCGAGGTGGGGGGTTTTAGGTTAAGATATATTATCTAGCTAATAGCTTCTTAGGGCCTATTAATATAGGCTCTGGCCCCTAATCCAGAGATCTCCTAAACTTATACCAACTTATATAAACTTATTAGCCAATTAAAACGAGGCTAGGGCCCTTAGTTAAGATATTTTATATAGGTAGTAGCCTTACGCAATTTTAATAATAGACTATAAGCGTCCCGCACTCTGTGGTAGTTTACGCTACCCTAGCCAAGGAATAAAACGAAGTAGTAATACTAGCGTTGCCGCCGTAGTTATTATTTCCTAGTAGTAGTCTAAGGGGAGTTAATATTTTAAGTCCTAGGTGGCTGGTATGCGGGTATATAGTAGTGCCTAGTACTAGGCGGCTCCTCTTCCTTATAGTATTTCCTGGATATCCTCCTCTTAAGTAATTAAGGCTAGGGCTAGGGTGGAGGGGCCTTATAGGGTAGAGAAGAGGGAGACTTATAGGGTAAACTAGAGAGGAAAGCCGCGCTCTAATTAGCTGATAAGTTTATATAAGTACCCCTAAGTTTATAGGCTACTTGGAGCCTCCTAGCTAGTAGGAGGTATATTAGAAGTAAAATCCAGTTCCTTTATATTACCTAGCCCGTCTCTAATAGTATTAGCAAAGTCTTATATATCTATAAAGCTAGCTAAGTCCTCTATATCCAAAGGAGGATAGGAGGTAGTAACTAAATATAGACTCTATATATGGACCTAGTTAAACTCGTTAACCTTCCTTACTAGAACTTCTACTCTAGTGCTAAAAATATTATAAGAATTAAATAGGCATAGGCCTACTAGCTATACTAGTTGCCGTAGTATAGCTAGGTTGCTAGAATAGAGATTCTAAGTAAGTGTAAATATATTAAGGTCCGCCTTTACCCGCATATAAGCACCTAACATCTCCTTACTAAATATATTTTCTATCTTACTACGCAATATTCTAACTGTTGTATTTAATAAGCATACTCGATTGAATATAATATCTATATTATAAGTAGAGTTCTTATAGCACTTTATTTTAATCTTATAGCTTCTATTTAAGTGCTTTAGCCTAAGATTAATAGCCTTATACTTATCTGGAGCTCTAAGCCAGTTTACTAACCCAGAGGATAGGATTGTATACTAAAGTTTGGGTAAATTAACTGACATAAGATTCCACTAATAGAATAGCATTTCTCAACCGTAATTATGCTGTGACGCGCCGAAGAAGAATATAATAAGGGGGTTGATAAGCCGCCGTAGTATACCTATATTGGCATGCTTAATAGCATACTAAATAGTAAGTAGAAGCTTAACTTTCTAAAGTATGTGATATATTGTCCGAAACTTAATATTATTATACTTTGCGCCCGTCTACGCGTCCTAAGAAAAGGCGTTACGCTAGATTTTATTAACAATATCTAGGAACTGCTTGGGAGTAAGGCAGCTGATGGCCTAGGTAATATCTTTAATACACTTAGGGGAAGATGGGTTAGATAGGGTATCTAGGTTAGATAGCTTGGATAAATTAGGTATACTAATTCTAAAGCCTTAACGCTGCATAGCAGCATAGAAGAGGGCGGTTATACACGCCATAAAACCCCGTTTAATAATAGGTACCAACTTATGGTATTTGGCATTCTCTTATATAATTATAGAGTGATTCTATAGCGTTATATTAGACTATAGACAGTGATAAGCCTTCTTTTGCTTATCCTTAGGCGTAAAGTGTATACGTACAAGAGTACTGCATAGATTTATCTTAATATAAAACTATATAGGTATACCGAGCAGCCAGTCCTAATAGTTAAAAGGGCGGCTGGTATAAATCTACTCCTATTTTACTAACCTAATATAATGCGTAGTAAGCTGGTTACCATAGGTAAGCTAAAGCCGCTTGGTAAAATTGTTGGGAGTAATACTATTATAAGGGTTATCTAGAGCCTAGAGACCAAGCTAATTAAGGAAGATGCTTTTATAGACACTATAGGTACCCTAGATAGTACTCTTATCCTCTATAATAGCACTAAACTGCTAGAATTTGGTCTTCCTATTACTAATATATTGTATACTTAGCATCTAAGGGAAAAGATCACTATCTTTAAAGATATGCTCTATACTAGTAAGGTAAATCCCCTTTATTATATTAGCAATAAGGTAATGGCTAATCTATAGTAATAACTCGTCGCCAAAGCTAGGAGAGTGGTAGATATCTTTAATATTTAGCAGGATAGTTGGATTATATATTAACTAATACAGCCCTAATGGAGGTAGTTTAGGACAATAGACAATAGCAGCAGTTATTAAGGAGTGTATAATAGACATATAACCAAGCAGCTTATCGCGCTTTGTATCCTTAAAGTTTATATTATTATATATAACGACCATCTGGGGGTCGTGCGCTAGCGTTATAAGATGCCTCTATAGATATTAGCCCCTAGCTAGCCAGTAGTCTATAGAGGCTATACTAATTAGCTTATAAGTTTGTAAAAGTTCATATAAGTTTGGCTAAAAGGCCGGTGCTAATAGATATATAGTGCTAATATAAAAACTAATATACCTTTGCCTCTTTAGCAACACTACCCATAGTATAATTTATAGAATGATAACTATGGCATAATCTAAAGCTAGCTAACGTTTTAAACACCCTTCTTTTTATACTAGAGCCTATAAGATATATATCCACTACCAAAAAAAAGAAATTGGATCGCTTCTTAGCCTAAGAGAAATAAATTATACTGGTAATAGTATATGCCCGCCTTACTAGCGTATTCTAGCTATCTACCTTCTAGTCCTCCGCTTTTTAATTGCTATAACTAGCCCTATGCGCCCGCTAATTGCTAAGTAGTTATATTAAGGTTGCATGCCATCCTAAGGCAGTATCCTATATAAAGTGGAAGGTGACGTTAAAGTCTAAGTCCTTAATTTTTGACATTCTGTTAAATGTGGTAAAATATAGTTCCTAGATAAGGCGATCTAGCTCCGCAGTATATAACTCTGTTTATATATATAGGATATTGCTTAGCTGTGGGTCTCTTATAACTGCATCTAATAGAACCTAACGCCGCTGCCTAACGCGACTATACTAATAGTGCTTAATTATAATTCCCTTCTCCCCTATGTTATCCGCCCTAACCTAAGTAGATAGCAATTAAGCGAAGCTCTAACCTTCTTCTTTTAAAATATTAACTACGGCTTATAACCTCTGTGCGCGCTTCCCCTGCCTCCTATAATGCCTTAATAAAGGCTTAGGCGCTTTATTCTTATTACTACCCGTTTAGTTATTGCCTATATTGTTGTCACTATTAGAGAAGGAGGGCTTAGATAGTTTAATAATGTTTTCCAACTAGCTAGAGAGGCTAGAAATGGAGGGAGAATAACTAGGGGTGTCTTAGTTAGAGTAACGCCCACTTAGGGCATAGCTGGGCTCTATTACGGATGGATTCTATAGAGTAAGAGGAGGGCTTTTAAATAGAACTATTAGTAAGTTAAGCAGTAGTATATTAGGGGGCGATATACCGCGTTAAAGGTAATACAGCTATTGTCTACTAGGTAGGCTGGCCTGCCTTTATAAATCGCGCCTATAATCTCTTAAACGCTTCGCAGAGGAATTAGGGTGGTAGGGGTGGTAGGGGGTAGCGCGGCGTTCTATTGGCTAATAAGTACCTATGAGTTGGAGCAACCATCTGATTGGCTTATAAGTTTGCATAAGAGGGCCTGTGGCGTTGAAGTGGGGCGGGAGCAGGGGGGTGGCCGCCTCCTTAAATTCCTTGGCGAAGCGGATGAGTCAACTGAGATAAATTGTTAAGCTCTGCGCGAAGCTCTGCACGAAGCTCTGCGGAAGCTTTGCACGAAGCTCCGCACAAAGCTCTGCGTACGGTTATCTCATAAATCAGACCCCCGGGGAGAAATTGCGCCACGGCGTAACGCTAAGGGTTAGCATCACTCCTAAGCCAATTAGATCACTGAACCCTAGTCCTGTGGATTCCTGTAAACTCCTAGACCAATCAGATCGCACCAGGAGGAATTTCTCCCCGAGGGTCTAAGAGCTTATGGGCGCCCTTTATATGAGAACTCATTGTTTCTTGTTAGGCGACAACTCTTCTATTACAACACGATATCTCAACCCTTTTATAACGTCTAATTATTATAAAAATACTATAAGGTAGGAGCTTATTAGATTCTCTATCTATTGCATTAAATAACGATATTATATAGGGTGTTAGATATGGGCAGTCGGTCGCGTTTTCTAGTTAGTTACGTTTTCTCATCGGTCGCATTTTTTCGTCGGTTGCATTTTTTATCGTAATCTTGCCTTACTGCTATATCTTATATACTTCTCTACGTCTAATTATCTCAAAAATACTATGAGCTAAAAGCTCTTTATCTTCTCTATCGTCTCTACGTTATAGTAATATTATAGCTCTATTCTGTAAGAAGATAGTTATAGGTAGTCGGTCTAGTTTCGAAATTATATTATAATTTTGCCTTACTGCTATGCCTTATATACTTCTCTACGTCTAATTATCTCCA
>Ga0307507_10001812_pt1 | contig 46875 bp, 31 predicted proteins | sample 7_EM_MG_FD_207223 | JGI IMG/M metagenome (GOLD analysis project Ga0307507, IMG submission 207223) | Populus trichocarpa ectomycorrhiza microbial communities from riparian zone in the Pacific Northwest, United States - 7_EM | ecosystem: Host-associated > Plants > Roots > Unclassified | place...
AAGGGTTAAAATAGATATAATTACACTTAAAGAACTAGATATTACAATATTATTAACATTAAGCATTGTTTTTTTTAAAATAGTTTTTCCGTTACTAATAACGCAGTTTAAACTTAAGTCATTTAAAACAGGGTTTAATTTGTAAGAAGGTTTTTCAAAAAATATTTGTTTTATAACAAATAGGTAATATACTGCACTTATTACACTAGTTAATATAGCGACTAATGACATAAATATGTATCCATTATCAAGAGCTGCACTCAGAATCATCTGTTTTCCAAAAAAACCTATTAAAGGTGGAACTCCTACAAATGAAAATAAAGTTATACATAAACTTAAAGCCATCATTGGATTTATATAGTAATAACCTTTCAACTGACTTATAAGCTGTATAGGAGAAGTATTTTCATCTTGGTATCTATATTTATTGATAACTTCTTCATTATTAGTATATTTTTTAGTATCAATCTCTTTTTTGTCTTCATACACATAACAATATAACGAATAACCTATACTAATTAATAGTATGAAAGCATTTAGATTTGATATAGAGTATTGTATTATATAAAATATAAATGCTTGTATAGATTCTACACTATGTATACTTAATGATAATAATATAAACCCTACATGTGATATAGTACTATAAGCATATAACCTCTTTATTCTAAACTGTCTTAAACCTAATACTGTACCTATAATTAAAGATATTAGAGAACTAAGTAATAAACTAGTAGTCCAAGTAAAATTTATGTCAAAAATCGATTTACTAGTATAATGTACTAATTCTAATAAAAATATAAATATAGATATTTTTGCGATTATGGCCACAAAAGTGGTTACTATGGTTGGAATAGCATCATACACATCAGGACTTCAAAAATGAAAAGGTGCTGCTGAAACTTTAAATAAAAATCCTACAGACATTATCAATAAACTTATATGTATATAATAAGGTTTGTATCAACACAGTATGTTAGTTGACTTATCAGTCATAGAAACATCCATGTCAGATATATTAATTATTATATAAAGGCTATCTAAATTAGTAGTACCTGAATTAGCATATAACAAACTTGTACTTAATAATATAAAACAAGAAGATAAACCACCTAATAAAAAATACATAAGACCACCAGAAGTGGCTGATTCTGAGTTTCTGTATATTGTAGACAATAGATAGAGTCCATAACTTTGTAATTCTATTGATAAAAATATAGAAACCAAATCGTTTGTTGACATTAAAAATAAGGCCCCAGTAACTATAAATAATAATATTAGAGGATATTCTATTATTTTATATTGTTCAGCCATTTTATTTAAAATACTTGTTTCATAATATATTAATTTACAATATATTAATTTATATAATGAACTGTATTCTTGAGTTTTTAAATTTCTAGGGTAAAAAGCTGTTAATACTAATATAATACTACTTAATAATAATATAAAAATATGAAATACATTAGTAATACATGTGGCATGAAATAAACCCCCAAATAACCCTATACCATTTTTCAAAAATGAAAAATCTAAATTATTGTATCCTATTAAACAAGAATAAAGTAAAATTATTATACTTATTCTTGAATATAGTATAGATTTATCTCGTCTTAATGTTACGGCATTCGATAATAATAATAATAATATTGAACTAATGATCATTTAAATAGTATAGGATTTGAACCTATTTATCTATAAAAATTATTTTTTTTTATATTTTTTATATGTTTTTTATTTATTTTTTATTTATAGATAATTCTATTAAACTATTTTCTAATAAACTAGTTACAGGTACTATAACTAAAAAATATGCAAAATAAATTATTGTTGATATTTGTCCAAATTCTATGAATGGAGATTCAACATGTTTAGCACCTAGTTGCATTAAAATTAAGAAATTGGCTATAAAAATATAAAAAGCTATTTTACTTAATGGTCTGAATTGTATACCTCTTGATCTACTTAAATCAGTAAATGGCATAACTAATAATATTAATATTGCACTGAACATTGCAATAACACCCAATAATTTATTAGGTATAGATCTTAATATAGCATAAAATGGTAAAAGATATCACTCAGGTACTATAGCAGCAGGAGTTTGCATGGGATTTGCCATAACATAATTTTCACTATCACCTAAAACATTAGGCATAAAGAATACAAAGATTGATAATACTACTATAAATAAAAATATAGTTATTAAATCTTTAAATATATAATATGGTGCAAAAGGTATTCTGTCATAATTACCTGAAACACCTAAAGGATTACCAGATCCTGCACTGTCATGTAATACAATTAAATGCATTAAAGCCAAAGCGGCTAATATAAAAGGTAATACAAAATGTAATGAGAAAAATCTATTTAAAGTTGCATTATTTACAGAGCATATGTGTTGGTAGTTACCATATTTAATATAAATATTAAATACTCTTACTACACCCAATAAATTTCTTTATTGATCGGACTATATCTTGATCTCTCCTATAATTTTTACATGTACGCTGTACTAAAATGGTAATATCTAGGATTTATTTAGTAGTTTGAAGGTATTTTAATTTTTTCTGAATATCTAGGTATTGTACGTAATTGTTTTAATCATAGTAAATATTGTAATTTTTTGTTACCTAATAGCTTGACAGGTGCATTATTTAAAAATTTAATTACATTTTCCAATGATCTTACACTTGACACCTTCAGCTTGTAACAATTTGTCTTATCCTTGTACACAGTAGTGGTAAAGGACAGGTATTTACAAATAGCAGCTATCAATACTTGTCCATTTTTCTGAGCCATATCAAAACTGGCTACAAAATAATCTTCATTCTTGTTCAGTTTATATACACTGAAACAACCTTCAGCTTCTATAAATCCTACTAACCAAGCAGAAAAATAGTGTGTATTTATGATAAATTCTACAGAATGTAAATTTACATCACCTCTAATATATTCAGGCAAATTATCTGAATATATAATACCTGTTATTAATCCGTCTCTAAATCTTAAATAATCATATTGTTTATTAGAAAACATAGGATATTTGTCGAATATAGGTATTATAATATTTTTCAAATGGTTTTTATTTCTAATTCTTAAAGATACCATTTCTGTTCCATTCCTATTACTAAAACTTACAACACCTATACCTAATATTTTTTTAATTTTATATACCAATTGTACGTCTCTAATAGACAATTCAATACCTAATTCATACGTTAAATATTTACCTTTTTTAGTGATGGAAAAAAATCCATCACCCTCAAATAAACCTACTAAATAAGCGTATGTGAGATCTCCTGCGTGTAGTCTCTGAGAGGCTTCTAAAGTATGCAAACTTTTCACCCCTGCTGGTTTTCTTCATGTCATTGCAATTTTTACGTATGAAATTGAGATAATAACCAATAACAATTCGTATGCAAATCCTAAATTGGAAGATGTTCCAGCATTAAGCAGGATTTTTAACACTACGTCACCGTAGTGTGGTTCATCTATGTTTAAACCACCTCAAATAAATTCAACTATATCTTGTCCAACCCAAGGAATTGCACTCATAAGGTTAGTAATAACTGTTGCACCTCATAATGACATTTGTCCATACGGAAGAACATACAAACTTATTTTTATATAAAATATAAAAACTAAAATGACTTTGAATTCGTACATCTTATTAATCTATTGACTAAAAGTTCCGACTGTACATTAAGCAACATTTCAGTCACCCATTAGTGACCCAGTCTGTAGCGATTATCTATATAACCGACGGTCTTGTCTAAGTAAGATTTTAACCGTTTTCACTAACATCGCCAAAGAAAGTTTATTTCTTCAATAACTCTGTCGAATTATTCCACTTTTTTTTTTATTTTTTTATAGAAATTGCATAAAAATTTGAACTCGTGGGACTATAATATGAATTAAACTTAAATTTACTTATATTCCTTATATTTAACTATAAAACGTCTTTTTAATATTTTCTTTTCTGTTTTCAAAGCTCTTCTGATTGTTTTTGGATCACAATTTATATTTTTAGCTGCTTCTACAATACAAGGATATTCTCCAAAAACAGTATTATTTAAATTGTATAATATTACGGGTTTAGATTTTTGTTTCATATTTAACAAAGCCTCATCGGAAGAAAATATTTTCTTTTTAGATAAAGCCTTATCTCTTATTTTTTCTATTGTTTCTAAAAAGAGTTTTTTATTCCTATTTAATTTACCTATTCTTTCACGACGTTCTATACTATAATTTAGCTTCATTTTTATACGATCTATTTCTGTATGTTTATATCCAAAACTTGAACCAGCTTCTGTTAATATGTTATAATTAGGCAATAAAGACTTTAAATAATAATCCTCCATATCTAATAATTTTTTATTATTTTCTTTATTAACAATAAAAGGAAATAATTCTAAAATTAAGAAAGCAAAGTTAGAAAGACCATATTTTTTTACGGCATGCTTTATTATTTTGCTTCCTCTAAAATATAACAAATGATTAGAAAATCTAGCATAAAATCTATTAGTAGCGGCTGATCCTATATAGTAATCTCCAGTTATTTTGTTAAAGATAAGATAAACACCACTAAGATTTTTAGTATCTTCTAATATTGTCTTCCTCATATTATCTAAATGTAAATTTTCATAGAAATATACGGATTTTAGCTTATTCTTTTTCAAGAAGGTATCTAAAATATTATTATTGCATAATGTTGAGCTATAATTTAATTGTTTATAAAAAGGTTGAAATGTACTAAAGTTGCACCTATTTATATTAACCGTAGTTATAAAAAACCCTTGCAGGTTTACATTATTAATTATTTTAGTACCAATCTCATTATTCATATCACCAACATTACATATAATATCTGATGGTGTTATATTGTTATATATAGATAGAACACATATAAATAATATACTAATAAAAGAAATTACTTGAATAAATTTTATTCAGAAATTATCAGATAAGTTAAAATTGTCTAAATAAAATAGAATAAAACTGAAAGTAAATAAAAGTGAAAATAAGCTAAAATAAGAAAAATTTAAGTTTAATTCATACCATCTTGGGCTATATTCGCAACCCAGGAAAGCTGTAGCCATCATTAATATAAATATAATAGTACCAATAATTCATACTAAAGTTCTAGGAGCTCTATAAGATCCATAGTATAAACCTCTTCCTATGTGTAAGTAAACTAAAAAGAAAAAAGCTGAAGCTGTGTTTGAATGTAAATAACGTATTAATCACCCATTATTAACATCTCTCATAATATGTTCAACTGAATTGAATGCTTCTAAAACGCTAGGGTTGTAATGCATTGCTAGTGTTACACCAGTAACTATTTGTATAACCAAGCAAAAGGCTAATAATGAACCAAAATTTCACAAATAACTTATATTTGATGGTTGTGGTGAATCTATCATGTAAGAATTAATCATTTTTAAAATGGGATGACTTTTTAATATTCTCATTTAATATATAAATTAATAACGTATTTTTTTTTTGCTTAATAAAATAGAATGTTTAATAAAATAAGCAATATCTTTTTGTTTTTTTATATTTATGTTTTTTATATTTTTTATATTTTTTATAATTATGTTTTTTATATTTTTTATATTTATGTTTTTTATATTTATGTTTTTTATACTAAATATAGTTTTTATATTTAATATAATTTAAAAATTGAAGTAACAAATTAACCTGTGAATGCCTTAGCTACTTCAACTATAGAGTCTTGGTATTGATATCACTCAATGTTAATAAGGCCAATTAAACTTTCCATTTCTTTTACTGCTTGGTCGGCACGACTTGCATGACCAGAATCTTGTAAACCAGAATGTCTTATATTTAATTTACCATATTCCAACTGAAGTCTAATATAAGACTCTCTACATTGGTTAGCAAATTCTAATTTTTGTTTAATTGTATCGAAAACAGGAAAATCTCTACATTGATCCAGAGGTCTATCAAAGTTATTAACATCATATCTCATGGATCATTGTCTTAATTGTGTTTTTGTTCTTAACAGTGCTATCATATTTAAAAAAAAAAAGTTACGTTTTTAAAATAAAAATTTTATTTTAACGTAAATAAATATGTTATTCACATATTAATATATATTTTTATTAAATATATATTAATATATTTTATATTAAAAAATGTGTATAAAATTTATTATACACTACTATTAATTATTATAATTAAATTTAAATATTAGTTTATAATTATATGTGTTTATATTTTTTATATAAAAATATTATATAATATCAACATCTTTTTTGATTCTTTGGTCATTATCTATTAATACTTTTTTAAGTATTGTGTCTTATTGTTCTAGTAATCAAGCTAAAAATTTTTCCAGTGATACTGATTGTACAACTATAGGCATAGAGCTATGTAATATACCACATATTTCTGAACATTGACCATAATATGTACCTAGTCTATTTATAAGAACAGAAAATTGATTTAATCTACCTGGGAAAGCATCACATTTAATTCCTAATGCAGGAACAGCAAATGAATGTATTACATCTGCAGCTCCAACTATAAATCTGGTATGTGTTAATTCAGGAAGAATTACTCTATTATCTACTTCTAACATTCTTAAGGCTCCTTTTTCTAAGTCTGATTCTGGCACTAAATATGAATCAAATTCTATAAATGAATCATCACTACTTAAAAAATCCGGATATTGGTAACTTCAATATCATTGGTGACCTTCTGCGTATAATGTTATAGATGGATCTGTTACTTCATCCATTAAATATAATAGTTTAAAAGATGGAAAAGCAATTAATATTAATATTAATGCAGGAGTTATTGTTCAAATTAGTTCTATTAAAGTACCGTGGTTTAAATATTTATTACTTATTGGAGATTTACTGCTAACAAAATTTCTAACAATTGATAGTATTATTCAACCTACACCAAACAAAATTATTGCTAAGTAATACATAATATTATCGTGTAGCTCTACTAGAGCTTCCATTTGTGGACTAGCACTATCTTGAAAATATATACCTCAAGCTCTTGGTGCATCACAAAAATCTATGCAACTATTAAAAATATAATTAACTATAAAGGAAATAGTAATAATTCAATAATCTGCTGAACTTTGTAAAGGTAAACTTACAAAAGCATGAGGTTTTGGAGGACTTTGTAAACATCATTCTAAACCAGGATAAGCTCTATTTATAAGTGCTTGATATGTATCAGTAAAGAATTGAGGTATTGCTCAAGGATACCTTGATACAGCATTACCCTCTACTAATTGTAAATATACAATATGTAAAAATAATATTGTAGCAATAACAGATATAATTGAACCAAAACTACTGATTAAATTTCAACCTGCAAAAGCATCAGGATAATCACTTATTCTTCTAGGCATTCCTTGTAGTCCTAAGAAGTGTTGTGGAAAGAATGTAACATTAACTCCTATAAATAAAATTCAGAAATGAACTTTAGATAATAATATGTTATAATCTAAACCTAATATTTTAGGTATTCAGAAATATCATCCACTAAATAATGCAAATACAGCTCCCATACTTAATACATAATGGAAATGAGCTACAACATAATATGTATCATGAAATGCTATATCTAATGAAGCATTAGCTAAAACAACTCCACTTACGAATAAAAATTTATTAATCTTATAATCTTTCATAACTAAATATAAAATCTTGATAAACACTACCTAATTTAGCATATTTTTTTATAGTGCTATGGTTTATATTTAAAGCTTTTTGAGCATTTGTTACTCCTTCATATTTACAAATGAAATTTTTATTTTTATCATATACAAAGACTGTTTTTCTAATATGACTGTTATTATTAATATCTAATATTAATTCTTCACACTCTTTTGAATTTCAATTAGTTATAATAGGAGTATCATTTATATTATAAGGTATATTTGAAAAATATCATTCTCCTCTAAATATAGTTTGTTCTTTTATTATATTAACTATTGTAAAGTGATTAGATTTTATTAATTTAGCTAAAGTTAAAACAGAAGGGAAAATAACTAATAATTCTTTATATGAATTATATACATAAACAGGGTAAGATGATCTAGCTTCTATCATTCTTACCTTGCTTTCAATAGAGTGACTTTTATTATAAAAAGGGTTATTTTCACCTGTTAAAGCTCTTGCTATTAAACTCTTAGTTTCTTCACTGTGTACTCTATTTTTTGCTAATTGAGATAATAATTCTTTAGTATCCTTAGTATGTTTATAACCTAAAGAAGAATAACCTTGTTTCAATACATTATAATAAGGCATTACAAATGTTATATAATGAGTTTCTCTAATAGTTAAAGATTTATATTCTACATATTCTAATATTAGTAAACTAAAATTAGATTGGTCATATTTAAGTAAAGCTTTTACAATAGGCATATTAATATTTTGTCTACTTTTTAAAAAAGTATTATTAAGATAATTTTTCATTCTAGAAGCTAAATTAATAGAACTTCCTACATAAGAATGACCATTAATTTTATTTACTAAATAATATATACCTGATTTATCTTTTTGTTCTTTTAGAATATTGATTTTATCTTCTTTTAAATTATCATATACTTTTATAGGATTTAAATTTTTTATATTATCTACAGTATTTGTATAAGTAGAATAAAAATGAATAATATTTTTATTGCTACCTATTTGTCTTTGATTATCGCTGCCCACTTGTCCTTTGATAATGGGCCTTCGCGGGTATAGATTAATTAATGAATTTTTATTTCATGGACTATATCTTACTGTAAATTTATTACAGTGGCTGCGTGTAGTCTCTGAGGTTCCTACTAAGGAATTATATTCCTGTTGGTTACCTGCTGATTGTTCAAAATTATACATTTTCACTAAAGTTATATAAAATACTAGTAGTATAATTGTCAGAACTTCCCAGCATATAGCTGCCTTTAAAGGGAGAACTAAGTGGTTTATTAATCCTCCTATAGTGAACATAAATACAAAACCTAATGCAAATAACATTGAAGGTGTTAAATGAATAGATCCTCCGTAACAAGTAGCTAATCATGAGAATATTTTAATACCTGTTGGTACTGCAATTATTAATGTAGCAGCTGTGAAATAAGCTCTTGTATCTACATCTAAACCAACTGTGTACATGTGGTGACTTCAAACTACAAACCCTAAAATACCAATAGAACACATAGCATACACCATACCAAGGTATCCAAATACACTTTTGTTTGAACTAGCTGATATAGTAGTACTAATTATACCAAAACCAGGAATAATTAATATATAAACCTCAGGATGACCAAAGAATCAAAAAAGATGTTGATATAATATAGGATCACCTCCTCCTGCTGCTTCAAAGAATGATGTGTTAAAATTTCTATCTGTTAGCACCATAGTAATTGCCAAAATTTTATCTTGGTTTGCTAGACATAATCTCATGATAGTGTAACTATCTTAAAGACTTATAACTAAGTATAAAATATATTTAATAAATTATACTTAATAAATAAGTCCAGAGCAAACTCTCATATACTTACGCATATGTTGGGACTATATATTATTTATTTAAGTTGTAAAAGTTTTGTAGGTGATCTCATACAAAGATAGTTCTCTTATCATTCATCTCTGATTTAATAAGTTTTACATAATCCATATTAAGCTTATGTTCAAAAGAACTTTGGTCAAAAAGTTCTACAACCTTTACTCAATCTTTAAAATCTGAAAACTTTGTTCCAAATAAAGGATATTTTGCAAGATAATTAACAACCGCTAAATTACCTTTTAGGTTTGTAGTTCTAACTCTGTATTGAGGGTTATTACTATCGTTTCTAATAGGTTTTACTAAAGATTCAAAACTGAGAGCAATTTCTTTCAAAAAGAATAAATTATCTCTATTATTTTGATCTTTTTGTCTTTGACTTAGTTCAAATTTACACTCTATTCTAGGATATTTACCTGATTCAGTACTTCTAATGGAAAAATGACCATCAGCTTCTATAAATCCAGATAACCATGCATTAGATAACATAGAATCATTATTTAGTCATTTCTTTTCAAAAGAAATACTTTTATACTTACTATATCAGTCTATTAATCTGTGTAATGCATAGACTTTGTTAGTCTTCATATTACCGTTAAGTAAAGACACTAACAATAATAAACCATCTAAATTGTTTACGGTATATATATAAGCATTTTTACCTTTCTTCCTAGAAATAGATCCATGGCCTAACTCTTTTTGAATTAATAAAGCTAAAGGTAAATCTTTCAAGTGAAATACTATTTGAATAGATGGATAATTAAGACTACCTTTGAAAGATCTTTCGGTTTTAGGTACATGTATTGTACCGTCTCCCTCTATAAGACCTGCAATGTAATGAGAAAAATCTGTATTTAAATTACTTCTCTTATTAAGTAAGGAAGCTTGGTTTGTATAATATTTTAAACCATGTACTCTTCTTACTTCATAGTGTGAGAAGTAATAACTTACACCTAAAACAGTACAACAAATAAACTCTGGCGTGTAGTCTCTGAAGATCCCTAAAAGGTGTAAACTTAATAGGTTTCCTGCTGATTGTGTGAAGTTAACGTATCACAGTTTCCAGCAAATAGCCAGATTTAAAGCCGGCACAATTTGTAGTTTACCGGCAAGTACAGGTAATGATAGTAACAGTAAAACAGCTGTAATAACAACAGCTCAACCAAATAATGCTAATTTATGTAATCTTATACCAGGACTTCTCATATTTAATATTGTTGTTATGAAGTTCATAGCTCCTAGTAAACTACTAACACCAGATAAGTGTAACCCAAATATAGCTAAATCTACACTAGGCCCACTATGACTTTGTATACCCGATAAAGGTGGGTAAAGTGTCCAACCTGTACCTGCTCCATTTTCTATACCACTAGCAAATAAGAATAATATAAGACTAGGAGGCAGTAATCAAAAACTGATGTTATTAAGTCTAGGGAATCATTAATCCATTTAGTTTAATAAACTAAATCTATTGAAGTAGTTTCCTACCTGACCGGACTATGTCTTCACCCATATATTTATTTTATATGGGGCTTCGCGTGTAGTCTCTGAGGATCCTACTTGTAGATGCAAGTTTAAATGCAAATTACGTTGGTTTCCTGCACATTCTTCCCGTGTATATATAAGTGTTACTACTAGTTCAGTTGAAAATACAACTTTATAACTTTATTTGTCCATAATAAAATTTAAAACTAATTGGACAAAACAAAGATTAACTAGGTGTCTATATATCTGTTAACTGGAAAATTAATTACATTTTCGAGAGATTCTATGCATATAGCGAAGTAATAATTGAAAGATTTACACCTTTCAACGGCATTCCCTGATTTAGGTAATAAATGTACTATAATTTACTTAAATGATCTCAATTAAAATAAGTTCTATTCTTATTCATATTATTTCTAATAAGATCTATTTCAATAAGACCTTTCTCAGTATAATGTTTATCTGTTAAAATTAGTTTCACTGCTTTATTTCAATCTTTATAGTCTAGATATTTAGATGAAAATAAAGGATACAATTCTAAATAGTTTACAATAACTAGAAGAGATTTACGGTTGGATGCTGCCAAGATATAGTATTCATTATTTGTAGATAGTTGTTTTCTAGTTAAAAGTTTACAACCTAAAAATTTAGCTATTTGATTTAAAACAGAAAAATAGCTAATTTTAGTTACAGGATCTAACATTCTTTGTTCAATTCTTAATCTACAAGATACTTTTCTCTTTTTAGCATTATTTTCTACTTTAGTGTGTTGTACTGAAAAACTACCGTCAGCATCTATAAATCCTGACAATCAGCTATTATTTCTTAAGGGTTTATTATTTACAGGCAGTTTTTTAATGTTTGAATTATGATTATTATTTAATCAATCTATTAAATTAAATAATTGATTTATCTTAGGTGTTCTTAATTCACCATTGATTAAGTCAACTATTCTTTTTAATCCTTTAACAGGTGAAACAATTAATACACAGGCATTATCTTTAGGCTTATATCTAATATGTCCAAACTCTATTAAACCTAGTAATTTTTTAGCTAAAGGTTCATTTTTTAAATTAAAAGTAATACAAAACCTAGGATTATGTTTTTTCTTTACATTATCTTTAGAAATTCAAATATGACCATCACCTTCAAATAACCCTGCTAAATAAGAGCTTAGATTAGTTTTATTTATTTTATCTATACTTACTATACTACTAGAAGAATCACAAATTTTAATCTGATGTACATTTATTCCAAGGAGGGCTTTTGTATTTGCCATATCAGGCCCTCCTACTATTAATGGAAGAAGGAAGTTACCAAAACCTCCTATTAATGCTGGCATGCATTTTCATTAACTTTAATTAATGTTTGGACTATATCTTTACCTTTAAATATACGTATAATATTTACTAAGGTATTTCACGTGTAGTCTCTGAGGATCCTACTAAATAAAAATGTTTAATGCTATAATAAGCCCTTTTATTTTTGGTTTCCGGCTGATTGCCTAATCTTTTGAAATGTAACTGTATTCTGCCGCTTTTATTTAAAGTCTGCAATACTAGTTTCAAAAGCTCTAAAGGGATTCCAGCATACAGTGAAAAGAAAGTAAGATATTTCTACCTTACCCGGCCATGCCTTTTTAAAATGTTAAATATATTTAATTTTGGTAAGTAAATTTTCATTTACCTCGATAATAACCTGATTTTTTTCCTGTTAGATAATCTCTTATAACCTGACGGTCACCTTTTAGGTGTTTAGCTAAACTATTTAATGAAGAAAATACTAAATTTTTTCTTGAATCGTCTTTAAATTCCGCTAAAATAGCTTTAGCTGCAGGATGTCTAACATTATAAACATCTCGTTTATCATTAACTAAAGTTTTAATCTCATCTAATGTAAGTATATTAGTTTTAGTAGATTCCTCTATTAAATCTAAAGAAAAAAAGAAAGTATCTAAATACAGTGTACCTAAATTTAGGCAATCGTTTAGTGTGTTATGATGAATACTTATTGAATCATACATATACTGTTTTGATTCAAATACATATAATAAAGTAAAATCATCAGCCTTATAGATATACACAGGAATACCTCTTTGTTTACGAAGTTTTTCTCGTATTTCTTGAGACATAGGTTCGTGATACCCAGAACTACTAGCTAATAGATCTACATTAAGATTTGGCTTTAGATTATAAATAAAATGTTGTTCTAATTCTACTACTTGTTCTAAATTAGTATTTTCATCCATAATATATATAGTTAACTTCATATCATTAAAACCATGCTTATTTAAATAACGTAGAACTCTACGTGCTTTAGTCTTAAGTATAGAAGGCATAAAATAAGAACTTATACGATTATATAAATTAATAGAATGACCCACATACTGATGTTTATTATCTAAACTTTCCCATATATAAACACCTTTTTGTTTTTTAGTTACTTTAAGTATAATATCTCTATTATTAAAAGGGTTATCTACTAAAATCTTAACATATTTATGTTTAGATTTTTTGTAATTATCATTATTGTTATTATCATTATTGTTATTATCGTAACCTATTTTTACAACATTATTATCATTTATCATGTACCTATGATGTGATGGTTGTAATTTCATATTTAACATATTAAAGTCTTTTTCGACCATAAAAAAAATCATTATTATAGCATGAGCTGTTATTATACTATTGTATAATTGATTATCGGCTATATATTGAACACCAGGTCCTGATAACTCTAATCTTATCAATACAGAAAAGGCAGTACCTATTAATCCTGAAAATAGCGCAAATATTAAATACAATGTTCCAATATCTTTAGCATTTGAAGATAAAAATCATCTTTCCATTCACATAGATATTGCAGATGTACTTATATTTTGTGCTTCTTTATATTCATTTTGTAAAGATTCTGAAGAATCATTATATTCATTTTTTAAATTTTGCGAGTCAAATATATTATAAATATACATAAATAACTATAAATAAGTTACGTTTAAAAAAAAACCTTTTTTTACGCAAACATATATATGTATTGTTTACATAATCCATGTTATAGTATTTAAATATATTATAATATTTAATTGTGTTATATTTTTTTTATATTAATTTATTAATAAAAATATATTTTTATTTTAATTTATTAATAAAAATATACATATATATATTTTTATAAGTTTGTAAAATGTTTATTATGCATTTCTATTAATCACTATAAAGATATTATATAATAAAATTATATAATCCTATTATACTAATTTTTTACGGCTAACCGAATTCGAATCGATACACTTCGCTTGGAAGGCGAAAGGTCTACCAGTTAACCTACAGCCGTTTAGAATGCATACTTTTAATAATATTGTATTAATACAATACACTATAAATTATTATCTTTTGTTGTAAAATTAAATAAGTTTATAATTAGTGTTTATAATTATATGTGTTTAATTTTATGTTTATATTTTTATGTTTTTATACTTTTATGTTATCGAACGGTTGTGAAGTAATACATTTCATAATCATTCTATTTGATAATAGCGGTCTCGGTTAAATGAGCATATTAATCTTACCGTATTAAAGGCAAAATGTCCTTTTTTATACACGTAGCAACAGTGTATAACAAATCATAAAAACTCGTAGCGATATATGTGGAATAAATAATTTAGCACTTTTATATTCTTTAGACTCTCACTCAACATCAATAAGTTATGGACTCTCATTTCTGTATTTCACTATTATTATAATTAAATCTTTTTAATTATTTATTATTTTATTACAGAGAATATCCGATTCGAACGGATGTGATTTTTCAATCAAATAAGTTTCAAGCTTATCACTTTAAACCACTCAGTCAATTCTCTTTTTTATTACCTAGTTTATACATCAAAGATATATGCATAAAAGGTTCTACAATAGAACGCAATTTAGATATATATATCTTTTATAGACACATATTCTGAGAAAACTTTAATAACGTATAGTACAATGTATACCATATTTAATAATAAGAATATTAATTAACATAACAACATCTTTTATAGAATAGGAATCAGTACAAAATAATAAAATGATACCTTTAAAAGTACCATCTCCAATAATTCAATGGGCTAATGCAATAGAAGTAAGTTCGTTATACACAGAAAATTTTATAATTTTATTTATATAAAATATATAATTCTGTTATACAAAGTATAGATCTAGTGTGTATTTCCAAATTAAATCTTGATCTACCATATCTATGTCTTTCTCTAAACACAGGATACCTAGTACAATATTGAGATAAAATATTATATACAAAATAAACATAATATGGGTTAGATAATGATTGAGTTAAACTTAAATAACCATTTTTGCTTCTAGCGCTATAAGATTTATAACCATCAGATAACAATAAGCCTACCATAATACTCCTTATATTATTAGGTAGTTTAATTCATATTGGGTTAATCTTATTACAAAAGTATAATATAAATTATTACCTCAAAGTACTAATAATTGAGTTTCTGAATTACTTAATATTATATCCTTTCTATAATGATTATATAAATTATTACTACCTTTAATACATTATGATTCCTCAGTGAATCGGACGCTGATAATACTCTTATATTATCAGTATTATAAGCTAACCAATAAACATAAAAACTAATTACTCTGAATTTGGTATATTAATATATGAGAACCATTCATTAATAATAACTATAATACAAGCCATACCTATATAATAACATATAGATAATAGTATAATCAATAAAAACGTTAACATTAAATATATCATTTATAAACCATCTTAGTATAAGCCCTATAGAGAAACCAGAAAAAACTTTTAAAATATTAACTAAATTAAAAACTTTGCCTATACCATTTCTAATTTTATGATTTACTGAATAACTTCTAATAGAAGTATGCAAAAACTCTGAATAATCAATATATTCATTTTTTTATATTATTAATAAAAATATATATTTTTAAGTATTTGTAAAATACTTATTATATATTACTATTAATTATTATAATATAATAATTCTAATAATAATAATTATAATAATAAATTATTATTTAAATTATAATTTTTATGATCCTCAATAATAAATAGATATAAATAAAAATAATCAAACAACATCAACAAAGTGTCAGTAAAGTATACCAGATTCTAAACCTAAATGGTGATTATCTGTTAAATGGTAAGCTAATAAACGCCAAAAACCTACTGCTAAAAATCCTGTACCTATCATTACATGTAAACCATGAAAACCAGTACCAAAATAAAAACAAGATCCAAATGCTCCATCTGTTATTGTAAAAGATGAAACTGAATATTCTATTCCTTGGAAACCTGTAAATATAATAGCTAAAACAATAGTGAAAATTAAACCGTATAACGCTCCTCTTCTATTACCTTGTATTAGAGAATGATGAGCGTATGTTACTGTTACCAAATCTCAAAATAATAGCTTTATTTTTTTTCTATTACCCCTGTTTTTTATATTAATTTTGTATTTACCCTAGACAATTATCTATAACTTGTAAATTTAATATAAAATCTTGTGTCCTTTATGCTCACTAAAGAAAGAGATTCCGACTGTACATTAAGCAGCATTTCAGCCACCCACCGATGAACCAGTCTGTAGCGACCTTTCATAAAGCCGACGGTCTTGATTTATAACATTAATCTTTGACCGTTTTCATCAGTATTGCCAATAACTTTTCAGTTATCAATATCTTATACTTTAGGATATTCTATTATTCTTATTTAATGTTTTTTTATGAAAATTGCACATTTTTAATAATAGGACTATGAAAAATTGTATTAAAAATAAAAGATAGTTAAGATATGTTTGGTTTTACCATGTTTAGTTTATATAAGAAATAAGGATGCATATGAGGTAATATCAAAGGTACTAGTATAGGCAAATTTTTCTTTGGGAAATATAGATTATATTGATCTATACCTCCTGCAGAATGTATAGCTGTCTTTAAATTGTATTTTCTTTCTAATATTGAAGCTATAAATTTTACATCCTTCAGAGTAAAACAATTAGTAGCTATTTTTAAACCCCTATTGTCTATTCATCCCCCATCATCCATAATTCAAATAGCTAAAGCTAGAGGAGATAAATATTCCTCTATTCAAGTTGGTATAACTTTTTTACTTATTTGTCCAGATGGCAAAGTCGGATAAAAACCATCGTATAATCAATTAAAGGAACTAAAAGTAAAAGTTCTAAATCTACAGTAATAATTTAACTTATCATGTATAATTCTACTATGAATTTTAGGTATATCTTCTTTACAATAACCACGTTTCAATAAGAATTCATGTAATCATAATACATACTCTATGTGTTCTCCTTTTTGATAAAAACAAAATCGCGATCCTAAATAATCTTTTTCCATATGTCCATCTCCTAATAACGACCCTACCAATAAACATAAGACTTCATGATTATGAGGACCTATACGTTTAGTGGATGGTATTCTACCAGTAGTTAATATAGATAAATTGGATGTTAAACTTTTATTATTTATTTTTAGTACATTTTCCCATTTTGGGCGATGTTTTACATTACCCGATGATAATAAAATTACTGTATTAAGTAAAGGTAATTCAAATGGATTGATCGCCTCTATACCCATAGGTGGTCACATTGCTCCTAATTCAACAGTAGGAGAAAGAGCACTATGAAAGAAAGTTCAAAAAATTGCTACAAAAAATAAAGCTTCTGACACTATAAATAGGGCCACACCCATGTTAAGTCCTCTTTGAACTGCTAAAGTATGATTACCTATATATGTACCTTCAGATATAATATCACGAAATCAAAATGACATAGATAATACCAAGGTAAAGAAAGCTAATGTAAGAAAATATTCTGAATTATTAAATCCATGAAAAGATAAAACACCTGAAGTAGTAAGAGTTAATAAACTAATACTAGTGTACAGTGGTCAAGGAGAAGGAGAAACTAAATGAAAAGGATGAGCTTGAAAATTACTTCTGTGTATATTTAACAAGGATTATAATTATATAAGGGTTTCAATAATTACTAAAGTATATATAGTAATAATACGTTAAGCCAGGAGAGAAAATCGAATTCTCATTCTTAATGCATGAAATTAACGTTCTAACCAATTGAACTATCCTGGCTTGCTTAAATATATATTAATTCATTAAATAGGGAGGATACCCTGATTTGAACAGGGAACTTACTGTGCCACATACAGTTGTTCTACCTATTGAACTATATCCACCTTTAACTATTTTTATAAAATATTTATGTTGAGGTGATTCGAACACCTATAAATAAATACCAAAAATTTATGACTTACCGGTTAGTCTACAACATATTTATAGTTATATTTAACTATAGTATTACTAGTAATACTAAAATATATGATAATATGGGTAGTAAGACTTGAACTTACATGAGATAATTTCATCCCGTCCTAAGCGGGACCTGTCTACCAATTTCAGCATACCCATTAATATGATATTATATAAAACTTTATAAAATAAAACTTTATAAAACCATATAAAACTTTATAAAACCATATAAAACTTTTTGCATCGTTTTTATATTTTCATTTTTCATTGTTTTTATGTTTTGTCTTTTATTTTTAAATTTTACTTGTTATAATATATATAACATTATATTTTGCCCAAAATAAGATTTGAACTTATAACCTAAACATCTTCAGTGTTCCGCTCTACCAGGTTGAGCTTCTTGGGCTTTTTTTATTTTTAATCCTTTATATTCATATATCATATTGGATTAATTAATGTTATATTAATATATAAACTTTAAATAAAAATTTTAAATAAATAAAAACGCGTACAAGATTTGAACTTGTAAAAATATGTCCGTAGCATAACACTATACCAATTTAGTTAACGCGTTATGATTGTACTACAATATATTACAGTATATTACATTTTAATAAACGAAAATTAGTTATATATAAGTTTTAGATAGATAATAAGTTTTAGATAAAATTATTGCTGTATTATTAAAAAATTATCTATATTAGTTAATAACTTTTTTATTTTTTAAATTAGCATTTATATATAATATATCTATGGAGATATTAGGACTCGATCCTAAAATAGCGATATGCAAAATCGCAGTTTTACCAATTAAACTATATCCCCTTAAGCTCATGTGCAAACAACATAAACTATTTTGTAAATAAATTAATAACCCAATCGGGGATCGAACCCGAGTATATAACGGTGAAAATGTTATGTCTTAACCACTTGACTATTGGGTCTATTATTAGTTTATATTTAAAATTATTTATTATAAACCTATAAATAAAGTACAAATATTTTATAAATATTAAGGTAAAAGTATTTATTGTATTAAATATTTTTTAATACAATAAATATTCTTAAAATTAAATATTTTAATATTAAAAACTATATATAATGTTTATCCGAGGAACGACTTGAACGTTCACGATATAATATCAGCAAAGCTTAAATTTGCCCTGTCTACCTATTCCAGCACTCGGATTTAAAATAAATACATTTTTACAGAAATTAAATTTTATCTATAAACTATATTAAATTTTACATATAAACTATATTAAATACATATATACAGAAATTAGTTTTTATCATTTTTTAAACTATATTAAATATATACAAGAATTACATTTTATAAAATTATAATAAATAAGGCCAGAATGATTCGAACACTCATCTGAGCTATCATGAGCAGCTTGCTTTACCTATTAAGCTATAGCCTTAACATAATAATATTTATGCGGACAGAGGATTTGCACCCCTATTGACTGGGCATGAGCCAGTTATGTTACTATTACATTAATCCGCATTAATGTACAAACAATTTAATAAGCCCAGTACGAGATTTGCACTCATATCTTCCGATTACAAAACGGGTGCATTACTATTATGCAAACCAGGCTACATATCTATTATAAAAGTATTTTTTATTGCGATAAGTATGTTATTTAGTTAGTAATTAAATTAGTACTTTATACCTAAAAACGTCAAAGTCATTTCAGCTAAAGCCTATTAATCTTCGTAGTATTATACTACGTATCTTTAAGAGTATCTTAAGGTAAGCTTCGTGCCTAGATGCATTCAGCACTTATCTTTAACTAACATAGCTTTCCTGCCATGCCTATACTATAAATATACACTTGAGTAAACTAAAAGTAATATCCTACAAAAACAAATTGATATAAGAAATTAATATCTCTTAATCTCATCATTAATTTTTCATTCGTTAATATTAAGCATATAAACAACAGGTAAACCAGAGGTTACCATACCCAACTCCTTTCGTACGAAGGGGCTATCCTTATTTTACTCTAATTTTCTCTAGAAGATAGAAACCATACTGTCTCACGACGTATTTAACCCAGCTCGTGTAGCTCTTTAATCGACGAACAGTCGCACCCTTCATAATTTCTGCATTCATGTGGATGAGCTAAGCCGACATCGAGGTGCCAAACTGCGCACTCAATTTGTACTCTCTGGCGCAATTAGCCTGTTCAAAAACGTTATAATAAAAAGTTTACCCCTTTATTCCACCCTTTACAGAATGGTTCAGACTATTTCTTCATCTTTAAACTACATCTAATTAATGCAATGTGAAAAATTTAAAATTTAATATTTTAATATGATTTTTAATATTATTATATTAATAACTACTTACTCAACCTTTTAACCCAAAAGCTCCATTACGTGTTTTAGAATGTACTATTGTAGATTGTAGATTAGATTTAACATGACCTCTTAACATAACTGATGATAATTTATTATATGAAGAATGTATATTTTTTAAACTACCTTTATATCTATATTTAAATATAGATCTTGAAGCAGTTAAACGTCTTGTTAATCTACCTGATACTTCAAATCTTACACCACTAACTACTTTTTGTTTTATAAAGTTAAGGAAGTTATTTTTATTAATACTATTTATATTTTTGTCACTTGTTAAAAGTAAATGTATATATGGTGATTTTACCTTTAATAAAGCCTTTCTTAATACCCTTAATAATTTATTTTTTCTATTTCTTAACTTAAAACTTATAGCAGATGAAAATATATCACTGTTTAAATGTATAGATTTTAATTCAATTATTTTTAATTCTACTTTTTTATTGTAGATTCGACTTATTAAACTAATCAAACCTAAGCCTTTTCAACTCAAAAATAAATTTGTAAATTTACATTTGTTAAAATTTAACAATTTTGCATAATAGAAAAATTTTTCCTCTAATAAAAATAATTTTTTTATAAACATAAGATTACGCATTTTACGTAATACAAGATATGTATTATTTATGTTTAATAATATTCAAACCAATAAATTATTTCTTTTTTTTAAATTTATTCCTCATTTGTGAGAAGTAAATCTTTTTTTTAATATATATGATAATATGTTTTTTATTTTTTTTATAAGTTTAAACTTACGTTTGTATAAGTATATTTGAATTACTTTTCTTTTTATATTTATAAATGTACGTTCGAAATGTTTATCTTTTATGTTTTTTAATTTAAACTTAATAAAGTTTATCTGCTTCACATTTTTTAATTCATCTAGTTTAAACAATTTTAACATATTTTGTATGTTTCTTAATTCATGTTTAAAATATATATTAAATCTATTATAATATGTATTAGATACAAAGAATTTTACCATACTTTTAATATGATTTTTAAAACTACGAATGTTTTCTTTTTGTTTTTTTGCATATATATTTTTAGCTATAGATCTTATTTTACGGTTAAAAATATATTTTTGTTTATTATACGCATATAGTGTAATGATAACTTTAGCATTAGTATGTTTCATTTCAGCTCTACTAATATACACCCTATTAGCAGAAAAACGATTGTTTCTAACACGTCTACGTTTAAATAGAGTTTTTAGTTTACTTGTAAGGATATTAATGTAACTTTTAAATAGATTATTTACTATTTTATCTGCATTAACTAATGATTTAATATATGATTTATTAAAAGCATAGATACTATTAGATCATTCTTTATTTGAAGAGAGATAATATTGAATAGAAAATTTTTTTTTTAAATTTTCTCTCTTAATTTTTTCCTGATATCCTATTTTATCATCCCTATTTTGAGTAAAATTAATAATTTTATTATCGACAATTAAATTAGATTTTTTGTTTAATAAATTTAACATATGAATTATAAAATAATATTAGTTATATAATGTTATATTATATAAGGTATATGATAAGTACATAAATTATTATATAATTTGATTAAAAATATTTTTTAATCTATTTAAAAATAAATTATATATTGTATATTAGATATAGTTTTAACTAAAGATGCAGGGATTATATAAAGGGTTATTGTTAGTCACTCACCTTTTAGTCGTTGAACGCACTTATTTCTTGTTTTAATATATTAATACATTAAAATGCTAAAATAAGTTTCGCTTCAAGTTTACTTATTTAGCGTAAAATTTACAAACATAAATAAGTTATTCTTGAAATTTACCCAGTTATATTACCAATGGTCTTAAAAAAAAAAGACATTGGAGGACTAACAGTTAATCCCCAGCGTAGCTTTTTCAATAATACAAGACCTTTCCTTACTGCGTCTTGCGATCTTTATGCCCTGCTTACGCAACTGATAGACGTGTAAGTCAAACAGTAAAGCAAGATTAAGCCATTAAACTTTGAAAGTATATATAAAAATCCTTCTATTAGCTTTTTAAAACATTAAAGCTGTATAAACTTACTAATAAAAGAACTAAAAGTATTACACATTTTTTTAATCTATTAATACCTTGTATACATCTATTTTCCATATAGTTAAAATCTTACTTATTTTAAATGTTATAGTTCTAACCTAATAGAAATGTAACTGAATAAATTATAGATACTTAAAAAAAATATTTTTAAGTAAATATAACCAATAACAAAATAAAATAATAAAATATAAAGCAATCTTTTTTTTAAGAAAGCTATTATAGATTAATTGCATATTGCACCTTTACAAAATTAAATTTGGATACACCCAGGTACTCTTTATGGGATCTGTGCCCCGCATAAACCGTCCACTAGCCACTGTTTCCTGAGCAACCAATTACTTAATTTTACATATATTATTCTATATATGAGTTATATTTCATATATTCCTGTTAATTTTTCATTGGTGTAATCTCCTTATTTTCGGATTAGTATAGTAGACTTTAGTTTAACAAGAAGTTTTTTGATAAACCTATTCTACCGATATGACAAACTAAGCAAAGGTGTTTCAATTTTGTCTCGTCAACTACCTTATACACTACAACTTGTTAAATCATACCCTGTAACTAGTAACAGTAAAGCTGCATGGGGTCTTCTCGTCTATCTAGAGATAGGCAGTATCTTCACTGCCATTCCAATTTCACTGAGCCAATCATTGAGACAGCTGTTGCATCGTGAGATCATTCATGCGCGACATCATTTAAATGCCAAGGTATTTCGCTACCTTAGGACCCTCATAGGTAAGGCCGCCATTGAATGGGGGTTCCTTCAAAACCTAGTCTATATTAGTCGGCTAAGTTAATCCGTTAACCATCCATCATCGGGCAGATAGCACACTCAATACATTGATTTACATCTTACGCAGAGTGCTGTGTTTTAATTAAACAGTCGTGCAACATCATTCTATGTCTCCTCTTCCTAGCCTGATATTAATCAGTAGGAATGGCACACCTTATCCCGCAGTTACGGTGTCAATTTGCCGAGTTCCTTAATGATTGTTAGCTCAAACGCCTTCGTATTCTCTACTAGCTTACTAGGGTTAGTATCTAGGTACGGTTTTTGTTCATTAAATTAGTATCATCTGTTTTAGTTTATTCCCTAATATTAATATAATATATGTTTTTTCCAGAACACTTTTTACTCTACAACAGATATAAATATCTTCATATATCATATATTATGCCACTCCCTACTCTATTTTGTACTGGAACATGCCATAATATATTTATTCACACCCATAAAGTAATTTATATTCTATATATTTATATATTAATGGGTATATAAACATATATTAATCTTATATATTAATATATATAATAATAATGTTGTATAAATGTTGTTACATATATAGTCTCATCGTTTTATCCTTTAGGTTAAACTTAGAGGCCGTTTTTCTTTAAGAAACATATATAGAGAGATACCATAAGCTTAAGGCGAGGGAATTATCCCTTTTTCGTTACTCATGTCAGCATTATCACTTGGGATATCTAATTATTAGTATTAAAAATGCTAATTCTAAAATTTGCCCAATGTTCCGCTACCCCATAAAGCATACTTTTTTTTAAAAATTATTTTAATTAAATAATAAATATGTTATTATGGACAAGGTGTCGGTGTATTGTTTAGATCCGTTATATCTTCGGCGCTTTTAACTAAAAAGGTTAATAAAACTTAACCTATTGAACCAGTGCTCTGTTACGAGGTCTTTAAAAAATGGCAGCTTCTAAGCCTATTTCCTGGTTGTATGGTTTAAAAACTTCCTTACTTTCACTTAACAATAACTTTGGAACCTTAAACACTTGTTCTGGGCTGTTTCCCTTTAGACATACAACCTTATCGTTAAATGTCTGATTGTTCAACATTCATCATTGCCATTCCGAGAGCAAATACTCGCGAATAGAGTCTTCACAACTCCCCCATGTGTACAAAAATATATAACTTTTTCACAAATATATAGAATTTGTCCGAGATCACAGTTCTGTACCTGCTATGATGTTATTTAAACTACATACTTAGATATGTTTCGCGGAAAACCAGCTATAGGTAGTCAGTATTGTCTTTCACTAACTTACCACAGTTCTTTGGATATCTTTACAACGATACAGATTATCTCTTTTACCTAATATTATAGGTAGAGCTGAGACTTTTCTCCTTAAATAGTAGTATTACTATCCATTTAACAGATAATATAGTTTTATGATATTATATTTTTGTTACAAAATATGTTTTTTTAAGAAGTCTATTATTTAATAATGCTTGACTTACTGAAGCTCTTAACACACCTAATGCTTTACCTGCTTCAGTTAAGCTAGCATACTCTGACTTATCATTAGTTTTTATGTTTTTAACTATTATTGATATTCTTCTTGCAGCTGTAGCATTTACAGTAGAAAGTGCCTTTCTATTTCTAACTTCATCACTTAATACGAAATCTCTCATTTTGGAAAGAGATTCTGGTGTATGTTTGTAACCTAAAGTAGAACCTGCTATTTCAACAATATTATATTGAGGTTTAATAAGATCCATATAATATTGTTCTCTTTCTATAACATTGTTTTTATCACAATATTCTAAGATTTCCAATATAAAATTAGAGAACCCATATTTTAAAAGAGCTCTATCTATAGGTCTGTTACTTTTAGCTAAAGAACGTAAACTATAATAAGTATACATTCTAACGCTTATATTAACAGAACTACCAATGTAAGCATTACCATTAATTTTATTAATCCAACGATATACACCTATTTTTTTACGATTATATGCCAAGATATTTAGTTTATCCTCGTCAGCGTTGTCATAAATAACTACAGGTTTTACATTGTCAAATTTGGAATTTGGGTTTACTGACGAGTAGTACCTACGAGATGTAGATAATAACCTGTTAGTTTTAAATAAATGTAGAAAGAAATTCATGTTAGTAGCTTATTAATAATTAAAAGATGTTTTAGTATTAATGATTTTAGAGATTATCCTTTCAATTCTATCATCCGGTTAGGGTGCTAGCCTTCCAATGACCCGAGTTCCTTTCTACGGTGAACCTTGCTTATAGCTGCTACGGGTATTTACTCGTAATAATTTACTCTTCTATTATTCAAAAAGGTTAAACCAATTCGAAGGTAATAAAATCATAATATTGAGAGAAAAAAAGGTGCATTGTTACTCATAAAACTATATTATCCTGCAATGTTTCCATTGAGGCTTGACTATATCTTAGGCTTGCGCCAACCACCTTATAGTCGATGAACCTTTCTCCAAATAAAATGGAGCTTGGCTGCGGATTACCCATTTCCTTTCGTACATCAATCTTGATTTTACTATACCGCGAGTCATTACCTGCGCCCCTAATTATATTAATATACTAGGTTAGTTAAGATTGCTTTAGGGATTTCCCGTCAATTTGATGGTTTGTAGCAGAAGGTTCACTTCTACTTGGGCTATTACAATTGCTCATTGTTGTTTTTACCCATTCGGCCTTTTATAAGCCTGACCATGGTAAGATCACCACCCTTCGGGTCTCTACTTAGATACTTAATCATTACTTAATAATCGGATTATCTAGGCATTATTGCTTGCATCTAATTAGAACTTGCTGACCCATTATACAAAAGGTACGCTCTTATATGTTTATTAAACTTAACTTGAGCTGCTTATAAGACTACTAATTCATATCATTTCCCTCACGGTACTAGTTCACTATCGCTTGTATATCATACTTAGCCTTAGAGGAAGGTTCCCCTTTATTCAAACAGATTAATCCATTTTACTTATTAGGCATTTCTACTTTCATTCACACTACTTATAGAATCTCGTTTGATTTCCTTTCCTGAAGCTACTAAGATATTTCAATTCGCTTCGTTTATAAATAGAATTTATTCAAGAGTTTATGGATCTAGGGATAGGTATTTACCTATGCTATGATCAAATATATCTCTTTAATATACAGCTAGATATTCTTAATAGTCTCTTTATATACTTGCCATTATATTTAATCCTTAAAACTTTTATAATAATATAAAATTATTTCTTAAGGGATTCAAATAATGAAATAACACAATACATATCAAATACATTACTATTAATTATTATAAAATATGGTTTTAGATATTTTTATAAAAATATTCTCGGGTCATTATGATTCGAACATAACTATTCCTCAACCCAAATGAGGTGCCTAACCAGCCTGGCTCTAACCCGTTTATATATTTTTATATTATTATATTCTTTAATATAGATTACTATTACCTTTAATACATTATGATTCCTCAGCGAATCGAACGCTGATAATACTCTTATCAAAAGCACACTTTACCTATTAAGTTAAGAAATCTTTAAAGACAAGAGCATCCAGACTTGAACTGGAAATTTGAAGTTTGAAGCTTCCTATTTTACCATTAAACTATACTCTTTATTAATATTTTAATAATAAATTATAATAACGTTTATAAAATACATTTGTTTATTCATGAATGAATTCATTAATTAACTTATAACATCTATACAATACTTATATAACATTTATATAACATTTATATAATACATACATAACATTTATATAACACATAGATATATAACACTTATATTACTGGTAGAATACATATACAATATATTAGAATAACATGTATAAAACATATTATTATATATACGGAAGAGAGATGATTCGAACATCCAGGTGAAAAACACAATATTTAGCAAATATCTCGCCTTACCAGTGGCAACTCTTCCTTTTGCTAAAAAAGGATATACTAATTTCGAGTTAGACCGGGATCGATCCGGCATCTACTTTCGTGACAAGAAAGTCCTTTACCATTAAGTTACTAACTCTTTACGGCTAACCGAATTCGAATCGATACACTTCGCTTGGAAGGCGAAAGGTCTACCAGTTAACCTACAGCCGTTTATCATCTATTTTAAGACCTAAGGGACTTGAACCCCTATAATAATGATTAAAAGTCATATGCTTTACCATTAAGCTAAGATCTCTTTAAGTTTAAATTTATAACTTATACAAAAATAATTGTAACTTACACAAAAAATATTTATAAGGAATAAGTGATTCGAACACTTAACCTGCCGTGTGTAAAACGGATGCTCTACCAATTAAGCTAATTCCTTTTTATACTTTTAAAGTATATTAGTTTTTTTGTTTAATAGTTATGATTATAGCTCCGACCATCGCTAACAACAAGATTATAGATGTTAATATAAGTCATATTGAATAATTAGTATATATTATATTACCTATACTTGTTATATGAGAAGTTTCTGATAAAAAACCATCTCATAGTTTAGATGTTACATGGTATAATTCTACATCATTACTTAAAGTAAATACTTTAATAATATTAGATATATCGTAATTATTGTTTGCTAAAATATATGGTAATATATTATTTACAGAATAATTGAAAGAAATACCCAATATTATAGCTAAAGGTATACTATTACTAGTGTCTATTAATAATTCAGATATTCTAATATTTATTAACATTAAGATAAATAGAAATAATATAGAAACTGCTCCTATATATACTAATAAGTAAGATAAACCTATAAAATTTAAACCTAACATTATTAAATAACAAGATATACTTAAAAAAAGTCCTATTAAAAATAAAACAGATACAATCGGATTTTTAGTTATTATTACTAATATACCACATATTATTGCAGCAACATATAAAAAATCTAAAAATATATCTTTATAACCATTGAAAACGATTTCTTTGAAAATATATAACACTTTAAAAAATTAAGATTTACCTTCTCATAATAATTATTATTCATATATATATATGTATAAGTTAATATATAAATTAGTGTATAAGTTAACATATAAGTTAATATATAAATTAGTGTATAAGTTAACATATAACTTAATATATAACTTAATATTATAGGTTAATGTACTATATATATAGAATTATAATATATTTGAAATAATTAAAAAGAAAATACAAAAACACGTATAATAATTTATAAACATATGTAACATAACACTATATCAATTAAATTAACGCATAATGTATATAATATATATTCTATATGTATATATATTACATAGCCCTTAAAATGAATCGAACATTTATCAGAATATTAACAGTATTCCGCTCTACCATTGAGCTATAAAGGCTTTAAAAAACTAAGCCTTTAATAATATTTAGGAAAATCAATAAATACTATAATTAAATATAATAATATAACTAATTATTATAGTTATTATAGCTTATTAAGTTTAGGAAACAAGAGATTCGAACTCCTAAAAGCCTATGGCTATTGAGTTTACAGCTCAACCCATTTTACCAATAATGGAAGTTTCCTTTTTTTTATTATACATATATAACCTTACTTAAAAAACTTGTTATTTAGGCATTATAAGTGGATTTAAATGTGTAATTAAATATTTGTTAAATTAATTTTTTTATATTATATAACGCCTAATTGTAGAATTACTTACACCAATAGCCCTAGTAGCGCTTAATTTATAATTGTATACCAACACTTTTTTGTTTCAACATTAAATACTTGTACAGGAACACTTGGAAATAAACTAAATTTAGCTTTAGTTTATTCACTTTGTTTACGCACTTTTATTCAAAGTAGTTTCTGAAACAATACGAGGACTTTTATTTTGCATTATTTTTTTTATATTTGGGTGTATTGTTTATATTAATTATTCCCGGGCAAGTTCCCCTACCCGAACCGTATTTCGACTTAACACCAATCAGAGTTACGCATACGAAGATTACTTGTTAAAATATCTAAACCTAAAATATCTAAGATAAAAATTAACCACCACCAAACTTATTGCATACACTCCTTTCAGCGCCTGACGAGTGGTTAGTACCTATCTGAGATTAAATTCACCGTGATGTGATTACTCACGATTACTAGTAATTCCTTTTTCATGTAGTCGAGTTTCAGACTACAATCCATATTATATCCTACTTTAAGGATTAGCTCCAATTTACATTATTGCATCCCTTTGTAAAGGAATATGTGGCACGTCTATAGCCCACAACATTAAGGCCATGATGACTTGTCTTAGTCCCTTTTATCACATCCAATATAGCGGTGAACTGTTTTATTTTAAAATAAAACAAGGGTTTACGTTAATTTAATGGATCTAACCAAATCTCACGACATTAACTGAAGACAGCCATGCAACACATGTGATCTAAATGCATTCATTAAGCTAATAGCTTAATTAACTTATCCAAACATATAGAATTTAGATCATACAAATTGTGGTAAGGTTATTCGAGGATCATCGAATTAAATAACATACTTCACTACTGGTTTCAGAAACGGTCTAATGATTTCAGTTCCTGCGTTGCCGCATTACTCTTGAGGTGGAGTGCTTACATTTTCATTTATAGTCTAAAAATATTTTAATCTATGACACTCATCATTGTCTGCTTGGACTACGGGGGTATCTAATCCTCTTCACTTCCCAAGCCTTCGTCCCTCAACGTCAGTTTTCACATAAAGGTTTGCCTTCGCCATTACCCGTCCTAAAGGTATCAAAACATTTCATCTCTACACCAATAGTTCTGATATCTCCCTCTTACACTAAAACTCAAGTCTTATCCGTACCCTTATTTGGGCGTGATATACTGTCTAGGTACCCTTTATACCTAATAAAGATGAATAACACTAGTCTCCCTTGTATTACCGCGACTGCTGGCACAAGATTTGGTCGAGACTATAGATACAAAGTTGTCATTATCAGCTTTTATCTAGAACTTTATAAGACATAGTCAATCAAGTTAACCCTAAAAATATAAAATATGATATACATATTTTATATAGTATTAAATATAGTTTCCTAGCTTTAATGGTTAACTCTCATTCTTCCAAGTTGCTGGTTCAGCCGTTAGGCCATTGACCAATATTCCTCACTGCTGTACTAGACGTATTGGGGTTTTTTCAGACCCAATGTGATCGATCGACCTTTCAGTCTCGACTACGGATACAAGCTAATTAAGCCATTACCTTAATTATTACTTACCCGAGGTATTTATAATCATCTAAGAGTGAAATTTTTAACTATTTTATAATTAACAATTCTTTTTATTATAAGGGATTTACATATCCCTTGCTCTTAGGTAGCCAAAAATACCATTTGCTCACCTGTACACCACTTCAACATTATTAGAAAAAAATTTAATAATATTGACGTTCGATTAGCATGTGTCAAGCATTTGGACAGCGTTCATTCAGAGCCATCATCAAACTCATCTAATTTATATTTTGTTATTTATTTCAACAATATAATATGTATGTTGAAATATCTTACTCAAGATTCGAACTTGAATTTAGATATTAGAAGTATCTTGTTCTTCCCTTGAACTAGTAAGAAAATATGTTTATTTTTTTCTTTAACATCTTGTTAATCTTTTAGCTAAAAAATTAAAGTTAATCTTTCTTATTACTTTAGTATTAATGTGCATATATATTACATGTGTAATACATTACTATTAATTATTATACTATATAATATTAAATTATAATTTATATTAATACCTTTATAAAAATATTTTTATAGTTAAGAAATCTTTATCCTAATCATTTGTGTTTACTAGGGTTAAAACTATTCCTTTTACTAAAAGTTGAGGATGTAGTTATTAACCGGTTGTATGGTGATATTTTTAGGTATATTTCTTATTCTGATGTTGGTTGGTATTCTGATGAGAATAGTACCCCATGTTAAACCTAAAAGTATGAACTATATAGGAGAAATAATATTTTTTTTTATTTCCCACAGAAAAATCCTAATTTTCAATTTTAGGGTTATGATGTGTAAATACACCAATACGTTTTCTATTGTGTATATCTGTGTTTTATTTTATCTATATATTTTACTATGAATAATAATATTTTCTTTGATTTGTGTTCTTATAATTTGGATGTATTTAAATCTAAGTTGAAAGATATAAAGTTTTTAGTAGGGGTTACATATTTCTTAGATATTTTTATAAAAATACTTTATATTATTACCTTAAATTAATAAATACTTTAAATTAATATAAACACCTTAAATTAATATGAGTATCTTAACACCTTAATATGAGTATTTTAATATGAATACCTTATATTAATATGAGTACCTTTTATACTTATGTATTCATGTACTTATATATGTGTTTATATTGTTATATATGTGTTTATGTATTTATGTGTTTATGTAGTTAAGTAATATAAAAAAAATATTTTTTTTATTAGTTTATAAATATTAATTTTTTACAATATTGGAGCATAATATATCAAAGATGACACAGAATAATGTAAACCATCTAATATAGGTGCAGGGTATATACCTAATACTACTGTAAAAACAACCAATGTCAATAATATATGGAACTCACGTTTATTTAAATCTGGTATATTTACTTTAAAAAATTTAGAGTATGATCCTGCAAATGCTATTCTATTAAACATATATATTGTATATGCAGCAGAAAATACTATAGAAGAGCTAGCGAATACACCTAAAAAAGGCAGTCTTTCAAATACCCCGTATAATGACATAAATTCACCTATAAAGTTTAAAGTTAAAGGAACTCCACAGTTACCTAATGATAGTATAAAGAATAATATAGCAAATAAAGGCATTATTTGAGCCATACCTCTATAGAAAGTAATTAATCTAGTAGAAGATCTATCATATAAAACACCCCCAGCACAAATAAATAGACCTGATGAAACAAATCCATGAGCTAATCCTAAAGTAATACCACCTTCAATACCTTGTATTGTATTACTAAATACACCTAAAAGATACACAGCAGCGTGAGATACAGAACTATAAGCTATAAGTTCTTTAACATCTATAGTTCTTAATGTACTAAAACTAGCATATATAATAGTAATAACACCAATTAAATATACTATATAAGTATAATCTATAGAAGCTTTAGGTAATACAGGTAATATCAATCTAAGTATACCGTATAAACTTAGTTTAAGAACAATACCTGCTAAAATTATACTACCTCCTAATGGTGATTCAACATGAGCTTTTAAAAGTCAAGTGTTTAAAAAAATAGTAGGTGTTTTAACAGCAAAAGCTATAAAAATACCATAAAATAAGAAAAGTTGTGTTAAATAATTAAAATTTGTTTTATATAAAGCATCAAAATCAGTAGTACCCATAATAGAAGACATTGTAAGTATAGATAATAATAAGAATAAAGAACCTAATAGTGTATATAAAAACAAGTAAAAACTAGCCCTTACTCTATTACTTGATCCAAATAAACCTATTAGTATAAACAAAGGTGGCAATATACTTTCGAAAAATATGTAGAAAAGTAGTATATCTAATACTAAAAATACTGCTAATAATAATGTTTCTAGTAATAAAATTATTATTATATATGCTCTAATATTTTCTGATATAGATGTTCAATTTGATAATAATGAAATAGGTATTATAATAGTAGTTAATATAACAAAATATATAGATAAACCATCTATACCTAAGTAGAAATCAAAAGAACTTATTTGATGATACTCTTGAACAAATTGAAATTGGTTGTTGCTAAAATCAAATAATATAAATATAATTAATGAAATAAATAAATTAAAAACAGATGTAGCTAAAGCTATATATTTTACACGTTTTACATGTACAGTAGAAAGTTCATCATACGTACTTGTTGATATAATAAATATACCAATCAAAGGTATAATTAATAAAAGTAATAATAACATGGTAATAAATAAAGAATAAATTCCCACTAAACCACTAAAAATAATAATTTTATATTTTAGGGTACAATGTAACGCCATATATATCTATATGGTAATATAAAATTAAATAACCACCCATAAAAAAAAATATTTTATATAAATAGCGTATAAAATATTTTATTAATTTTTATTTTATATTTAGTTAAATAATATATAAAAATGTATATTACAAATATAAGTACTCTGATAATGGATACTATAACTGTTATATACAGTTTTAAATTGTAAAGCAAAAAATAATTACCCTACCTATACCAAATAAAAAATAAAAATAAAGTTAAAAATATAAATTAAGTATAAAAATATAAATTAAGTAAATAAAAATATAAACTTAAATAGATAAGAGTTATTAAATATAAAATTGTTAATGTAACTCTAAAGCATCTTTAATATATGAACAAGATAATACATATGCACCTTTAATACAAGTAGCTAATTTAAGAGTTGCTATATTTATAAAAAAAAATCTTTTTTTAATGTAAATCTAATCCATCCTTAATGTAAGAACATGTTAATACGACAAATACCTGTGCTTGGATAAAGGCTATTGCAAATTCTAATCCTGAGAACGCTATTATAAAAGCTAATGGTAGTAAACCTATAAAGAAGAATATAAACCCAGATGTCATGATATTATAAGTAAATCCACTTAATATTGTTAACAGTAGATGTCCGGCCACTACGTTAGCAGCTAATCTAAGTCCTAATGAGATATTTCTGGCTAAATATGATATAAACTCAATTAAGACTAATAAAGGTAGAAGTCCAAGAGGGCATCCGCTAGGCACAAATAAAGAAAAAAATTTTAAACCGTGTTTTTGAAACCCTAATATTGTTGCACCCAATACAACAGTAAAACTAAGGGCAAACGTTAGTATAAAATGTGATGTCGAAGCAAAACTGTATGGTACCATACTTATTAAATTATTTATTAAAATAAATATGAATAATGCATATATAAAAGGAAAATAAATTTGTCCGTTTTTACTGTTTATCTGATTAACTACTATACTGTGTACAGTTGCATATAAAGATTCTTGACCTATAGATCAATTATTTGAAACTACTCTAGAATAATTAGTAGCTATTATACTAAAAGAAAAAGCTAAAAAAGCACCTATTGTTAAATATAATCCTATATTAGTTAGAGAAATATGCATATTACCTAAAAGTGGGGCATCTAAACTAATTAGACTTCTTATTTCAAACTGATCCAAAGGACTTATAATAAATGATAAGTAACTATTCATATAAAAGCATATATATATATAATTTAAAAATTAAAAAAGGAAAAAAAAGGATAAATATAATAATTAAAAATTTAAAATATAAATAAATTTATGTATTTATATTTAGAAGGATACGGAGGAATTGAACCTCATATTCATGATTTGCAATCAAAACGCAGATCCATCTGCAACATATCCCTTATTTGGCTATATAAATATATATATTTATATGTATATTATATATATTTTTATATATATATTTTTTATATATATTATCTACTCCGTAATACAATAATTATAATGATAATTTATTATAAAAAAACTTGTTTAAAAATAATACATAGTATAAAATACTATTTTTATAGTGTATTAATAAGATAATACTACTAATATTTAATATTGTATAAACGCAATACTAATTATAGACTTAAAAATGCTATAATAAAGGCTAATAAACTTAAAATAATATAAACCCAGTTGTGAAAATATTATATGGAAAACAAACCTTATAAAATATTTAATAGCATATATCCTGAAAGGATATTAGCAACTAATCTAAGTCCTAATAAGATATTTCTGGCTAAATATGATATAAATTCCATTGTTTAGCCTCATAACCCAAAAAGACTAAAAAGCATCTATTCATCATCAGAATCTAAATCCTCCAAATCAGATTCTAGATCAGCAAGTATTACCATACAAGCAGCCAACATTGATTGAGCTCTCTCATTATTTGGCTCAATTTCCAACATTGATTCAAGTGAAGCAATCATAGCCTTTTGCATACGTATATCTGCTCTAATCTTGTCCCCAGTAGTAGCGTCAGGGTCATCCGATAATTCTTCACGCTCTTCATTAGCACCTCTGATGTCCTGAAAAACGTCATTAGAATCATCTTCTAAATCCGGAGTACTGGGATTATCGGAATTATTGTCACCCTTATTATCCGAATTGTTACCGTCATTATCTGAATTATTACCAGTATCATTAGAATTACCAGTATCATTAGAATTACCAGTATTATTAGAATTATCACCACTAACATTACCAGCATTTATTTCACCAATATTACTAGCATTATCTCCGTTGCCTGATGACATCATATATGATAAAAATTTTGTATTATCTAAAATAAAGGATATGATAGAATTAGATATAGTTGCAGGAATACATACTAATAAATAATCAATCAATAAAGAAACATCTAAATTATATAGATTAACTAATTTCTGTTTAACATAAAAACCACAAATTAAGCAAAATACCGGAATAACAATTTTTCTAAATAATTTAGTCATATTAAGAATATTACTAAGGTTTACCTTCTCATAATAATTATTATTATTCACATATATAAAACTATAGATATATATTATATGTATGTATAAGTTAATGAATTAACCATTATATAAACTAAAATGTTATATATATTTAATAATAATATATTTGAAATAATTAAAAAGAAAATACAAAAACACGTACAATAATTTATAAAAAGATGTTTATAGTACAGTATTATAACGCATTATGTATATAATATATAGAATATCATATATATTATATAGCCCTTAAAATGAGTCGAACATTTATCGAATATTAACAGTATTCTACTCTATCCACTAGATATAGGCTTTAAATAACAATTTAACCACAAAAAGGAATTTAGGAAAAACAGGAAAATAATAGATTTAATATTTAATGGTTTTTATATTTATTGTTAATTTTTTTAATACCAGATTTATATAAAAAACTACTTACGTTTTTTATTTATCATATATTGTTTTTTATATGGTGTATTAATACCTTTTTCCTTTTGATCTTTTTCACGACGTAAAATAGTTTTAATCTCAGAATTTATAGCAATTGCAGCTTTATGTATAGACTTATAAACAGTAGTGATATTAATATACAGATCAATAACTTCGACTTCTATGCTACTAATAGGTACACTTTTTCTATTAAGTGTAGCAGCTTTAATAAGAGCCGATGATTTATTACTATGGATTTTACCCAAAAATGGGTTATTAACCCATTTACAGCTATTACTCATGATTTGTTTAACAGCCTCTGTGTGTTTTCTACCTAAGGAAGCTATACGTATTTTTTCTTTGCTTTCTATACTATGCTTATATCCCTCAATATTACCTGCTATAGGATTAATATTATATTCAGGCTTCAAAAGATCAGTTCATTTCTGTTCACAAGAAAGTATACTTTTTGAATCTGTATAAATTTAAAATAATTAAATAAAACCTAACCATATCGTATTTAGATAAGGCTTTAACTATTGATAAATTACCTAGTGATAATAGATATCAATTTTGATAATAGTCATTTAATCTTAAATATAGAGGTTACCACTGCCAATATAGAACTTATTAAGAGTATTCACCCATGCGTAAACACCAATTTTTCCATTATTTTCTGAACGAATCAAACTTCGTTCATATAAAGTATATTTATATACTTTAATAGCATATTTAAGTAGCACAATATCTTTTTTTTTATAATTTAAATCTTTAATTTTTTCTTATGATTAATTTTTATATACTATACTATTATTAAGCAACATATAATAGTAAGAAAGCCATCATTAAAGCGAATACAACTTGTTATCATAAGGTTATTTATCCTTATTTCAATAACTTACGCTATTGATCAGACTATGTCTTCAATTAAGCTAATATATATATATAAATTTAATTGTAGGGTACTCGTGGTAGAAATATAGATAACATTACTAATTCACTAGTCGTTGAACGTTATTAATCTAATATAATTATATACTAATTTATACTTAAAAAAAGCTACAACTATAATGTTAAATTAATCTTCGCTGCAAATTAATTTATTGTATTTAAATACAGTAAACTGTTCTTGCAATTCACCCTATTTATACTGAACTATTCTTTAAATTTTTATCTTAATCCAGTGGCTTCAGCAAAAGCAAAACCTAGAATTGCATATGCAAATAATTGTCCTCTCAGACTAGGATTTCTGGCTACACCTAAAATAAGTGCACCAAAAACTACACCAATCCCTACACCTGCTCCTATTAATCCTGTAGTAGCTAATCCAGTTCCTATTATTTTTGCTGCTTGTATCATTTTTTTTTAATATTATATTATAAAAAATTCATTATTTTAGTTTAAACCATTAGTTAAAAATATAGTTTTTTATTTAATAATTTTACTAGTATCTATTTATTATTAATAATTTTTAATATATAATAATATTTATACTTTTATATATCTTACTATTAATTATTATAATAACAATTATTATATCATATAATATATTATTACTTTTATATAATTTTATATTTTTATTTTTAATTTTATATTTTTACTTTAATTGTATCAATATATTTTAAAATCTATTATTTAAATATTAAGATTATAAATATTTAAAACTAATTATATTTTTTTTATATATTAAGTTTAAGTTATAAGTTTAACTTTAATTTTGTGTATTTACATTAACTATATAAAACTATTTAAATCTTATAATACATAAAAATGAAAAAAGTATTAATATTAAAATACTATTATCTGTTATAGATAAATATGGTATTAATATATAAAAAATTAAAGCAATTAAAATATACAAAGCATATGAAGTAATAACACCAGTATCCAAACTAGAAATAGATTTACTTAAACCTAGTAAACTTTTTTCTAAACCAAAAGGTCCTAATAACTCCACAGATCCTTTATCAATAACCTTAGTTGTTTGACCACCTAATTTCAAAATAAAATTAGTAATATAATTATTATAGAAAAGTTCTATTAAAAAACGTTGATTAAAAAAGCTAAATACATTATAACCAACTCTAGTAAGTTTAAATTTACTTAATACACTAGGTACGTTTTCAGATAATATAATAGAAATTACACTTAATGAAATTGTAAAAACTAAAGGTAACAATTTGAATAAAATTGGTACACCAAATTCAGTATCTAACATAATTTCATGTGAAGGATGAATAAATAAAGCATTATCAGAAAAAAACCCTGAACCTAATCCTATAAATATATCTTTGGTTATATAACCAAAGAATATAGAAAATACTGCTAATATTATTAAAGGAAAACTCATAAAAATATTACCTTCATGTGCCTGCTTATAATTAACTAAAGGTCCATTAGGATTAGTTAAAAATGTTAAATATAGCACTTTAACAGAATATAATGTAGTAAACATAGCTCCTATTGTAGCTATCATGTATACAACAGTACTAGAGTAATAGTATTGACCATATGCAGATTCAAGTATAAAATCTTTAGAGTAAAATCCTGTCATAAAAGGAAATGCCACTAAACTAAGAGAAGCAATTAGCATAACTGAATAAGTTAGTGGTAAAAAAGGTCTTAATCCTCCATATTTTCTAAAGTCTTGATTATCAGCTACAGCATGAATTACTGCTCCGGCTCCTAAAAAAAGAAGACCTTTGTAAAAAGCATGGTTTATTAAATGAAATAAAGCTATATTATAACAAGATAAACCTACGGCTATAACCATCATACCTAATTGGCTCATAGTTGAATAAGCTATAACCTTTTTAATATCTTGTTGGAATAGACCAATAAGTGAACTAAACACAGTTGTAACAGCACCTAAACACAAGCATAGCATTAACACAGTTGAGCTATATTCTATTAAAGGTGATGTACGCATTAATAAGTATACACCTGCAGTAACCATAGTAGCCGCATGTATTAATGCCGATACAGGTGTTGGGCCTTCCATAGCCATTGGCAACCAAACATGTAATCCAACTTGAGAACTTTTAGCCATAGCTCCTATTAATAAGCATATACCTATAATAGTAATAACCTTTTCATTAATATAAGGAGCTAATGAGAATACTGTGGAATAATCAATATTACCAAAAGATCATAAAATTGCAAACATACCAATAGTTAAAAAACAATCACCAACTCTATTGGTTAAAAAAGCGGATAAAGAACTTTGATTAGCTGCTATTCTAGTAAATCAAAAACAAACTAAAAGATATGAACATATACCCACACCTTCTCAACCTACAAACATTAATAAAAAATTATTAGCTGTTACAAGAATTATCATCATAAATGTAAATAAGCTCAAATAACTAAAAAATCTTTGGTTATGCATATTTTCTCAAATTTATCTTGCAATTAATTGTTTAAAGTAAAATCTCTACCTTTGTTCATCCCAGCTTTTATGTTACGAATAATATTAATACCCTCAGGTGTTAAATGAGAACCATCTAATATTAAATTATGAATTTTACATCAATCAAGATAATCATATAATTTTACACCCATAATAGGATATTCATTAAAGAAAGGAATTATTTTATTACTAATATCTGAAGAATTCATAATTGTTATGTTAATAGCCGATTGTTTAGGATATTTGTATATACTACCTGACCCTAATAAAAGCATTATACTCTCCATTAGTTTTATATCTCTTTTGTGTTGAGTTATTCTAAATCTCAACTGAATTCGATATCCTATTTTAGTAGTACCCTTGACGATATGGACATAAAAATTTCCTTCCCCACTCACAAAACCTGCTATTCAAGAAGGGTCAGGAGTTTTTTCATTATTAACTACCGGTCTTTCAACTGGACTGTATCCTTTAAACTCTGCTTTTAACTTATCTGATAGACCTAGGTTCATAGAGGCTTTTATATTTACTATTTGATTTAAACCTTCTATAGTAAGATGAGCTTTATTATTCATAAGATTTACAGCTTGTTTAAATAAAATGAAATCCGCAGCTTTTTGTGTTAATAAAGGGAAATGTTCTAAATGAACAAAGAGCTTATTTAACTCTTTAGCAGAATCAAAGGAATAATTTACCCGGTTTCTAGTTTGATCTATATGTATTGTACCAATTCCTTCTAAATGTTTTTGTAGCTGGTATAATAGATTAAGATCCCGAATATGTAGTCCTATTTGAAATTTCGATTGTACACGTCATCCTAATTTACGAATTTGATTTTTATCTATTATTATAGTAAATGAACCTTCTGCATCTATTATACCAGATAAAAACCAAGGTTTAACAGAAGATATTAAAGTAGAAGAGAATCTTTTGACAATTAATTGTTTAGAAGGGATTTTGAGTGAACAGTTTCTTTCGAAACCTTTAAGAGTATACCTTAAATGCATTAATTTACTTTTAATACATCAACTGCCGTCTACTCGTTGCTCTTTTACATAATTCAAATTTGATCTGAAATCTGATTTAGATCCGCGATTGTCCATTTTGTTTTCACTCATCTTAGGGCTTGTTACCTTACCTGAGTAATTAGTTCAGCCACTTATACACTTTCATATATAGTTTGGTACCTTAAGCTTTAGGAGTTCCCCGGAGTTTGACAGTTTATCCCCATAAATATAAGAACGTTTTCCCAAAACGTCTTCCCGAGGATCATGACTCATATATCCTATTGAATATATATGCACTAAAGATGAAACAATTAGTACAGGTATTAACATAGAAACCGTTAATGAATCAAAATGAAACCCTCATGACACATTAAGTGATTCCGAATCGATTCATCTAAATACTTGTATTGACACAGGTATATTGTTTAATCCAACCTCAAAAAAAGCTATTACAGCTAACATTGTCGTAATTATAACTGCACTACATGTTATAAATTGAGCTCCATTAACTCCAATTTTTCTACCAAAAAAACCAGCAGCTATTGATCCTAATAGTGGTAAGATAATTATAACTAGATACATTACTTAAATTCTATTGCAATACTTCCTCTTCGCTTTCCCCCTTCACCATAGGAATTAAATTATCTTTTAATAAAAATCTATCTAAAAATATAATTTTATTAATCCCCTTAGGTAGGCTAGGGTATTCCCATAACTTTTAAGTTATGCCTGACTATATCTTAAGCAAATAATTATAATAATTACTTTATTTACCAACCTCCTTATAGTCGATGAACTGCACACCCAGAGGGTGCTTGGCTGCGGATTACCCATTCACTTTCGCATATCAATTTCGATGTTACCATACCACGAGTCATTACCTGTGCCACAAATGTGTTACCACATTTGTTTGGTTGAAATTGCTTTAGGGCTTTCCCGTCAATTTGAAGGTTTTGCCATATTGAAAAATATGACTAGGCAGAGGTTCACTCTACCTTTTTTGATCAAACTTCTCTGTGCCTTGTTCAACACTGTGATTATTTATAGCCTTATTCGAATATAGTGACGTAATTCTTTTCTTTAATTGTAAAATATGTTCTAAACCTACCCCATCCGCATTCAAATGTTCCTTATTTTTAATAATATAAGCCGCACTCTTAAAATCTAAGTAATTTAAATGCTTTGAACCTAATATAGGATGTTTGTCGAAAAAAGGTATAATATATTTTAATATGAGATCAATTTTTGCAACAACAAACTCACAGACTGGACGTTTTGTATAATTCACTACAAAACCACCTCCAAATAAATTAATAAAGCTCTCTAATAATAAGAGATCTCTTGAATGTTGAGCTATTGAAAAACGTAATGAAGTTGAGATACCGCTATTAGTTTTAGCTTTTTGAACAGCGATAAAGAAATTGGATTCCCCTGTAGCAAATCCTGCTAATCAATCCGGATGTATGTTACTATATGATATATTATTTATAGTACTACTTTTCAGATCTTTTGTAGAAACTGCTTTCCAGTTAGGGAAATCCTCTTTTAATTCATCAGATAAACCTGTGTTAAGAGAGGCTCTGATATTAACTATCTTTTGAATACCTTTTAAGGTATGATGACCTTCATTCAACATAAGTAAAACTATTTGTTTAAATAATAGATAGTCTATACGTTTTTTTGATATTAAAATATATTTATCGAAATGGGGAAGAATTACCATAACTAGATCTTTTAAAGTACTAACTCTAAATTCTACTGTTAAAGCCTTATTGGGTTTAGATACATAACCTATACTCCCGTAATAGTTTTGAATTGCCAGAATTAAAGGTCTATCTTTTTCATGCATTTTTATTTGAACTCTAGCTTGAACGTTCCATCCTGTTTTATACTTAGAGTTTTTTAAAATTGTAACTACAAAGGAACTTTCAGCATCGAATAGTCCAGTGACAAATCAAGGAACTAAAGTAGAACCATTAAGACCTAAGACAGATGTATTTACCTTTTCATTATTAAAGGCTTTCGTAGAATAACTTCTAGTTCCAGAGGGAACTCACCCGAAGGGAACTAGCCCGGAGGAGCTAGCTCTTCTTTTATTAGAAAAATAAATAGAATAAGGATAATGTGAAGGAGAGCTAAATTTGTTTTTTAAAGAAGTTTTAAGGCTAAGGGATAGACAGGCTGGAATAAGAGAAGAGCATAATCTGTAAAAAGCAACTAATATACCTAAACCTATAGCTGATTCAGCTCCAGCTATTGCTATTATATATATAGCATATGTTTGGCCTAATATATCATCAAAGCTAAGTGAACTTACTAAAATTAAAAACGTAATAGCTAATAGCATTATTTCAATTGAAATAAGCATTAATATAATATTTTTTCTATTTAATACAAAACCCAATATTCCTATTATAAATAGTATTAGTGATAAATTCATTATGTATATATATATATAATATGTTTAATCATTATAAGAAATTGGAAATATAATTTAACTTTAATAATATTTTTTTTTATTTTAAATGAGTAGATACTTTTTAAATACATTATTTGTTTTATTTTTTATACCATATGCCTTTTTATAATAAAGGTATATTACTAGGTATAATTTCAAAACTATATAAAATACAAGGAATTAATATAATAAAAGCAATAACTACTGGCAGTAAAACGGTTCAACAAAAGGACATTAATTGATCAAAACGTATTCTTGGGAAAGAAGCTCTAGCTCATATAAATATAAATATCATTATACAAGCTTTAAACCCTATAATTACACTGCATAATATACCTTCTACTAGTGGATTATAAGAAACTTCATAGTTAGATTCATAATTAAATTGGTTATTTGTTATACGTAATCAAGCATCAAAATCAATAAATTGTAAAAGATACATAAAAGGAGAAAGAAAGAAATTGAAATCAAATAAATAACCACCTAAAAATAATATACTATTTAATATACATATAAGTACTATACTAGCATATTCAGCCAAAAAGAAAAACACAAATATAACTGCAGAATGTTCTGTCATAAATCCACTAACTAATTCTGATTCAGCTTCTGCTAAATCAAAAGGAGCTCTGTTAGTTTCTGCAATGGATCCTATAAAGAATATAACAAATATAGGAAATAAAGGTACTATATATCAAATAGCTCTTTGAGCTTCTATAATTACAGTTATATCTAGACTACCTGCTAATAAAACAACTAATAATATAGCAGAACTTAAAATTAACTCATAACTAATTAATTGAGCTGTACTTCTTAGTGCATTATATTTTTCAATATAATTTGGACCATATCTTTATCTATAAATTAGTAATAATAAATTAAACTATATTTCATATTTATCTCATTTATCTTTAAAAAATTCCCAACTTTTAGCTAACAAAGGACTTACATCTGATGAGACTTTATGAGCTCCCATATCCTTTAACTCATAACACCTAGGAATTAGATGTAGTCTATTTTTTTTTAAAGATCTGACTGGATATTTTTTAAAATATTCAATAAGCTTAAGGATACCTTCTTTATTGGAAATGTATCATTTAAACCCATTTGATGTTCTGTCTATATAAATAGATCCGCCATATATATTAATTAAAGGTTGTAGAATTTCACTAGTTTTTTGAGTTAATGTAATAGATAATTGTCCATTAGCTTTATTCAAAGTTATAGAACCATCTGCATCGAAAAACCCTGATAGTCAACCATTTTCATATGTTAATTTTTCAGGATAAATCAAAGTAATTCCATATTTTAAACATATTTTGTTTAGTTGTATTAATCTATAAGAATTCCTGATTTCTCCGTTTATATCATTAACTAATGCTAAAAATCCCTCTTTATGACGTAAACTATATCTTAATGCTTTCGCACCAGATACAAGTTTTACAGATCCACCGTAAACATTTTTAATTATATGTAATGCATGTTCGTCTCTTATATCCATAGTAATTTCTAAACTAGCATAACCGTTTTTAGTTAAATAAAAACTACCATCACCATCAATTAAACCAGCTAATCATTGATTTCATGATTTACTCTTACCTTTTGGTTTTTCCGGATGATTTATTTTTATATAAGATCTATGATTTTTATATATATTTATAGATAACAAACGTATGGCCTCTGAAGTTCCTAATAACGAGTTAAACGCTTTGGTTACTTGCGAATTGCCCATCTTTAAAAGAATTTTTACTTTAAAGCCCTTTAAATAATTATAAGGTGTTACATACAAAGTACCTAATAAAGTTAGAAAAAATTTTCTTATGGGTTTCTCGCTTACAGTTTGTTTTAAATAAAGACTCACGTCTTTATAGGGCCACTTTGACCCTAAAAAAGCATACTTAGAATTGGCAGATCAACCTGCTAAAAGTATACCATATGTAGACAATGAAGATACAGCTAAAATATATAGTATACCAAGATTATAATCCATTATTGTTAAACCAGGACCATAAGGTATAATGGCATAACCTAACAATGAAAAAATTAAAGTTATTATTGGACCAAGGAAAAATAATATTAAGTTAGCTTGTGTTGGAGATACATACTCCTTTAATAAAAGTTTAAGAGCATCTGCAAATGCTTGAAGAAGACCATATCAACCTACTGAATTAGGTCCCAATCTTCTTTGCATACTAGCCATTGTTTTTCTTTCAGCTATTGTTACAAAAGCTACAACTAATAAAGCAGGAACAACAACAATTAATACTTCAATTATAGATATTATTGTGGGTAAATATAACATTCTATTTATTATAAGCTAAGTCTAAAGTTACAAAAATATATAGTTACAAAAATATATATAGCTACAAAAATATATATAATATACTTTAGATGATTAGGTTAAATTTAACTATAGATTCGATACAAAAAAAAGTTATACAATTTGAATATCAAATATAAATAAGTTAAATATTATTAAGAAAAGATATAAATTACAAAAAACATATAAATGATAGAAAGCTAAAAAATGATATTATATAACTGAATACAATTAAGCCGAGTCCTGTTTATGTAATATTAATCTAAACAAAAGCTAAATATAGGCTTTTCAGTTCAAAGTAATAAAATACTAAGAAATTAATTTTTATTATGCTTAGTTTCTGTTAATCACCAAGGTTTATACCTATATTTTTAACAAAAATTAAAAAGATATATATATAGATAGCTCCGGACTTCCCTATGATATTTTTAAAACATATTAACTAACATATTAAAAAGAACATTTTACAATTTGTATCACAAGTTTAAATATAAAAAGTATATTTATAATTTTTATATTTAATATAATTTATATTTATAAATATAATTTTTATATATTTATTTAAAAATGAAAGGAGGTTTATTTATAAACTTAATTTTTGTCTACTATCAATTTTTAACGCATTTTTACCTAATTCAAAAGCAAATCCTAAAGTCAATAATACAAAAAATATTAGCATAATAATTAAACCATATATATCATTTGTATATCCACTTACAATATAAGGATATACTAGAAGTATTTCTAAATCAAATAATAGGAATAATAGTGCAAATATGAAAAAAGATATACTAAACTGAGTTCTGTTTTGACCTAAAAAAGAATGAAAACCACATTCAAACACACTATCTTTTTCTTGGTAAGGATTATGTGGAGCTAATATTAAATTAACTACTAATAATATAATAGCTAATAAAGGTATAAATATAAAAAAAAACGTAGTACTGGTCATATTTATATATTAAATAGTATTAGTGCTAATATATTTGACATACTTAATCATTCCTGCGGTATAAAGATGAAAAGAAGGATAATAAGGGTTAAAATAGATATAATTACACTTAAAGAACTAGATATTACAATATTATTAACATTAAGCATTGTTTTTTTTAAAATAGTTTTTCCGTTACTAATAACGCAGTTTAAACTTAAGTCATTTAAA
>Ga0307507_10001813_pt1 | contig 46873 bp, 8 predicted proteins | sample 7_EM_MG_FD_207223 | JGI IMG/M metagenome (GOLD analysis project Ga0307507, IMG submission 207223) | Populus trichocarpa ectomycorrhiza microbial communities from riparian zone in the Pacific Northwest, United States - 7_EM | ecosystem: Host-associated > Plants > Roots > Unclassified | place...
ACACTTTATCCCCCTCCTTAAGATCTGGTCCCTTAGATCTCTTAGCATTATAGTACCTTTTTATTTATTCTTATACTAGTTTAGCTGTTTCTTTAAGGTCTATATAAAGATTTATTAACATCTCCGTTCTTTACTTAGTTATGCTACTTATCTTTTTTACTTAATATAGCAATAACGATATCCTTAGCTTGTATCTATAATTTACCTTAAATAGTAATGTTCCTATTCCTTCTTATAGTGTTATATTATATATAAACTATGTAATTAGTAATAATAATACCTAATTATTCTATGCGTAATTAATATAATGCCTTAGATACTGCTCTAGTGTCTAATTTAGTCTTTCCGTTTGTCCGTCCGTCTGCGGATAATACGCTATAGATATTACTATATAAACCCCTTATTCTGCTAAAAATACTTCCCAAAATGCTGCTATAAATCTTGGATCTCTGTTTAATATAATTTTATTTAGTACTCTATATCTTGCAAATACTTCCTTTATATAGATTCTAGCGATATCCTCTACTAATATCTCTTTAGTGTATGCTATAAAGTATCCCTACTTTGTTAGCTTATCTACTATTACTAAAATTGCGTTATAATCTTGTCCTATAATAGGATCTCTTAACTTTGGTAACTTAATAATAAAGTCCTATAATATAACCTCCTATGATCTTCCTGGTGTCTTAATAGGTTGTAGCCCTCTATACAGCTTATGCCTTATTGGTTTGTTCCTTTAGCAATCTAAATATTCCTTTATAACTTATCTTGCTAGTCCCCAGATTCCTTAAATAATATACTCCTTTTAAAGTCTTAACACTAAGCCTATAGCTTTATTGTGTTTTTATATTATTTCCTTATAGAATTCCTTAACAAACTCTTCTATAATAGACTTAGGTATATATATTGCTTCTCTGTTTTTATATTACTCTAAGTCTGGATTCTTTACCTATACTTCTTAGATCTTCTATATCTATTTACTCTCTAGTAATTTATAGATCTAACTTTCCTTAGTTGCTATAATCTTTAGATAATTATACCTAATTAATCCATCTTAATCCTTTTGTAATAAAGCTCCCGATAGCTTTTTACTACTCTATAGTTTAGCCTTTCTGCTTAGAGCGTCTGCTCGTGTATTGTCTATACCCTTAGTATACTAAATTTTAAAATGGTATTCTATAAGCATTTCCGCCTATCTAACCTGTCTTTAGTTGAGTTCCTTTATTATTAGGAATCCTATAAGGTTCTTATAGTCCGTCTTAACTATAAATGGTTTCTCTATGCCTTATAAGAATGCTCTTTATTTCTTAAGTACTGTAACTATACCTAATAACTCCTTGTTGTAGATGTTATAGTTTAACTCTAGTGGTGTTATCTTTTAACTATAGTATACTACTAGGTGCTATCTATCTTGATATTTCTATAGGAAGTATACCCCTAGTATAAAGTCTAATGTATTTATTTCTATAACCGTCTCTAGACCTAGTTAATAGATCTTAAAAACTAGCTCCTAGGTAAATAACTCTTTGACTCTCTTAAATAGTTCTTATTATTTCTTTCCCTATACCCACGGTTCTTCTTTCTTTGTTAACCGCGTAAATGGCTTAATGTTCTATAACTATTACGCTATAAACCTTCTGTAATAATTGCAAAACCCTAAAAATAATCTTAACTGCGTAACATTCTCTAGTTCCTGCTAATTTACTATAGCCTTAATCTTCTTTAGATCTATACTAAGTTGGCCTAGTTTAATAATAAATCTAACAAAATTGGTCTTCCTAGTAAAGAACTTGCATTTCTTAATTACTACTAGCATCTTTTCTTCTTATAGTCTCTTTAAGACCTATTTAATGTGTTCTCTATGCTCTTCCTTACTCTTTAAGTAGATAATAATGTTGTTAAGGTATGCTATAACAAATTTATCTAGGTGTTCTTCTAATATACTATTAATTTGCTTCTAGAACGTTGCTAGTGCGTTTATAAGCCCGAATTATATAACTAATAGCTTGTATAGTCCTTCCTTTAACCTAAAGGCTGCCTTCTATTTATTGCCTTCCTTAATTCTAATCTAGTGGTACGCCTATTTTAGATCTATCTTTGTAAAGATCTTTACGTTGCCTATTCTATCTTAGATTTTGCTAATTAAGGGTAAAGGATACCTATCCTTTCTAGTAATGCTGTTTAACTGTTTGTAGTCTATATATATTCTAAGCTTTCCGTTTTTCTTTGGGATGAATAATACTAAATATCCTGCTAATAACTGTAACGGTCTGATATATCCCTTTTGTAAGTTCTCCTAGATAAACTCCTTAAGCGCTACTAACTCTATTTTAGTAAGCTTATAGATTAGAAAGAACTTTAAACTTATTCCTTTTTCTAATTCTATTTTATAGTCCTAAGCTATATGCTCTAATAGCTTCTTACTTTCTAGTGACTATAACTTTTTACCATACTTATAGTATCTCTTTGGTATATAACTTAAGCCTCGCTTAGTCTCTTTACATATCGCTCCGACTTAGTACTATATTAACTTGGTTTACTATCGCACTTTACACTGTTGTGTATTCTTAATATTAACTTAACCTATAACCCAATTAATCTTTGGATTATACTTCTATAACTAAGGCATTTCTAGTATCGCCTCGTCCTGTCCTAATAGTAGGATATTAAAAGATACTCTAACTAGTCTCCCTTTAATAGTTATCTAAATAGGTCCTATTTTAAGATTAATAATGCCTCCTCTATAGGCTATCTGATCTCCTAAAATTATTATAAGTGGATACGGGTATTCCTTCTATCTATATAATAACCCTATCCTTTCCACTGCCTTTGGTAATATATAGTTTCTTATTACTTTACTATCTACTAATGCTTTAAACTGCTAATCTTACTACTTAGCTTTTAAATTTAGGTATTGTCCTTAAATTCCTTTAAGGGTTTAAGGCTCTAATACTAGTTCCCTCTGGTTTTATACGCCTCCCCTTTTCCTAACTATTAGCTGCTTGATCCTGCCTATACTTAGTCTAACTTTAGCCAATACTTAGTTTATTTCTTTTCCTTTATATACCATAGATAAGTGTTCTCTAGGCACTCCCACTACTATTATCTATTTAGGTATTCTTCCGTAAGGAATCTTTCTAGTTAAAGTATTAAGTCTCCTTAACCTTATACTTCTACTGGGTGCTAACTATGTATATACTTAGCGTTTCTAAACTACTTTTCCTTTAGTGCCTAATATATCCTTACTAGGTACTTCTAATTCTTATCTTTAGGTGCTCTATATATATTATATATGTTATCCACACAAGCTATCCACAATAGTATATAATACACTATATGTTTTAGGTTAATTCTTAGTTTGTCTTTATTTTTAAGTTTAAACCTATACCTAGTTAACCTAACCACTAGTATCTTTGTTGTGGGTACTAAGATTTATTACTCACTTCTCTAGTCCCTAGACCTCTCTTTTAGGTTCCTTAATATTATAATTAATGCCCCTTTAATATAACTTATACGTTTTTCCGTAATAGGTTGGTCTTAGATAACTTTTTTGTCTAACTATATATAAAAATCTTCCTATTTATTGTTGTGTTATTGCCTATACCACTTTCCATATAACTGGTTTAGTGTGTATAGTCTATCTATTAAAAAGTACCTTATTATTGCTATATTATAATATCCTTTAGTATGTCTTTCTTTAAACCTGGTTAGAATATCTAGATTCTTTTCTTGTTCTAGTTTATCTAACTACTTTACCCTAGGTGTCCCTGCACTTAGCCTATTAGTAACTCTTTATATAGGTGCTCTATCCCTTATATAACCTAGCGTAGCTGACCTCTTATCTAGCTTTTACTCTTGCTATGTAATGATTCTTATTTTGAACTTATTTATAGTTTTTTATTTTTTACGTCTTATAGCTAGATCTTTATAGTTATCTTGCTTTTTAATCCTAGTATTAATTTTTTAATTTTTAGGCTAAATATTATGTTTACCTAGGATTACTAATGTTCTTATTTATTCCCTAAACTTATAGTTCTTAAACTTGCGTCCTGTACTTATTTGTTTATTACTAAACTAAGTTACTACCCTTTCCTATTGGTTTTTGTCTATTATAGGTTTTTAGGTATGTCTTATCTTATCTTAAGAATCTTAAGCTTTTTTTATCTCTTCTTAAGAATCTTAAGCCTGTGGCCTTTTACCTTTATTAAGTAATAAGCTAGCACTAGTAGTTATTTACTTACTTAGTTTCTTTTAAATGTTACTCCTATTATCTTATAAAGCGATGGAAATTGTATCTAATAGTATTACTATACCTGTTACTAAACCTTGTTTAGTAATGGTCTTAGTCTCTACTTCTATTACATTATTAAGGTTTAAGTGCTCCTAGTTAGCCTCCTTTTTATCCTTATTACTGTTAATTAATAAGTACTCTAACTCTATTGTTATTACTGCTGATCTTTATTTGTATATTACTATAACATCTTAATCTAGCTTGTAGAGTTAATCTTATTCTTTATCTAACTCTTTGGTTTTTTAGAGTCCTTTTAACTCTAGCTCTTATAGCTAATAGCTTACGCTGTACTTAGCGTCCTTATAAATTTGGCATGCGTTGTTATAATAATACGTAAAACTATTAATTAAACACTCTTTTGTTTCTTATAGTGCACCGTTGTCCCTTAATATATATATACTGTCTGCTAGTCTAGTTCCCTTTACTATATAGTTACTTTAACCACCTCTATAGTCTCTAGCGAAATAACCCTATTTTCCGCAATTTATGTAAGCTCTATCTTTAAACCATTTTTCTTGTTATAGAGTCCGCCTAAATGTCTTTTACTGTTAAGATCCCTAGTTTAGCCTCTGCTTCTTGGTCCTTTAATTACTTAATCCTTAACCTCTAGGTTTCTATAGTTTCTTTTCTTATCTTTAGGTTTTTTTGGTACCGCTTAGGTTTATTAGCTCTGCGCTATTCTATAGTTTTTAACTCTATGTCTGTTATTACGTACTCTGCGCCTTATATAACTATAGAACTCTGTCTTGCCCTCTCTTAGCTTATTCCCTTTAATAGATTTTATTATTAATCTTTATTAACTAATCTATTAACTCTCTTAGAGTATCCGCATCTTCTATTAGGATGATTATGTTCTAGACTTTAGCCTTAAGTCCCTGTTTATACTATACTATAAGCGCCCTATTGTTCTACTTAACCTATATAGCTAGTGTTTAAAACTGTGTTATATACTTAATTACTAAAGTGCGTTATACTAAGTTCTAAAGCTTTTGTTTTACTATAGTTATGGCTTCTAGGTCTCTAAACATCTATATTAGTTACTCTATAAACCCGTTTTAACTAGTAAATATATACTATACGTCCTGATTAGTAGTTGTTATGCTATTAGCCTATATTTCCATAAGATATAGCTTAAATTACTTAAGTGCCCTCCCTATTAGGAATAATCCTATATAGGCTACTTAATCTAACAATGTTACTAACTTTACTCCTTTCTATACTACCTTAAAGTGCATTTACGTAAGAAATCCTTTAAGCTTTAACTTCTCTCCTAAGAATTGTTTAATTAAAGGTAACTTAATCTTTGCTACTCTAATTCTATTAATGCGTTCTTTAAGTATCCTATTATTATCTTATAAGTGATTAACTATTTCCTGTAACTAACCTTACATAACCACTTAAGAATCCCCCTTGTCTATACTGGTATTACCTGGCCCTGAGGTTGTGGCTGCCGTCAACACTGTTATGACTAGTGCTGCTCTTAGTGGTATATTGTTTGATTTTATTCTAATACTATAACCTTAGTAGTGAATGTATAACAGAACCTTGTAGTAGGAACTACGGTGGGTTCTATTATTAGGCTGGGTATATAGGTACGATAAATTAACAACATAATAATAACTAGTAGAGTAGTTGCCTAACAGATTAACTCTAATTGTATTTTAAGATTTACTATAAAGAGAGAACTATCTGGGTAGGGACTGTGGTCCTTTAAATACACAACTATACTCCTAAGAAATCCCTTTGCTCTGTCTGCTCTGTCTGCTCTGTTTGCTCTGTATAGATTACACAGATTATATAGATCACATAGATTACATTATGTGACCTTGGCTACCATTTCTTATTACATGGTTCCACCGGATCTATCCTAGACCGTGCCTATATTAACTAACTAGCTTCTACCGACTCCTCTCCAAGTAGTCGTAACATTGTACTTAAGCTGTCTGTAACACTAGTGTCTCCTCTAGACCCTAAGGTCGTAGCTATTATAGATGCGGTTATAACTAGTGCTTTTAGTAGCATATTTTTTGACTTATTAATACCGTAACTAGGTAGTAAATATATAACAGAAGCCTTATAGGAAACACCACGGTAGACTTATTAATAGGCTAGGTATATAGATATATAAATAAAGTTAATAATATAACAAGTACAAGTAATAACTGGTGGAGTGGTTGCCTAATAGATTAACTCTAATTGTATTTTAAGATTTACTATAAAAAAAGAACTATCTAGGTAGGGACTATGGTCCTTTAAATACACATTCTAACTCCTAAGAAAGTCCTTGCTCTGTCCGCTCTGTCTGCTCTATTTACTCTATTATAGATCTTACAGATTACATAGATTACACAGATTATATCACATAACCTTAGTTACTATTCCTCGTTATATAGTTCTACCGGATCCATCCTGGACTATACCTAAATTAACCAACTAGCTTCCTCCAACTCTTCTCTAAGTAGTTATAGCATTATACTTAAAGCGTCCGTAACACTATAATCTAAATAGAATCGCAAGTATAACTACTAGTATACTAAATATAAGGATCCTATGCTTATTTGGGGCTAGTTTAAGCGTATTTAAAATATAGTTATATAGTATAGGATTTTTAATAAGGATACCTAGAATTTTAATAAAACTAGCTTTTAGATAGGTGTTATTGTAACTATAAAAGTTATTACTAGAACTAACCGTACTGGCTAGCCTAGAATAGTATAGCCAGGCAATTAAGAATAGGTTATAATTATTAAGTGTATTAATGCCCTAGGGGTTATAACTCTACTACTTATTATCTTTAAGGTAGTAATACACTAGGCTGCCTAGTATAAGGACGGCATTATACCACACAACTAGTTAATTAGTATTGGCAATAATAGTTAGATAATAAATAAAATTAGCTTAACCTAGCTATCTCTATTCTATAAGCATATAAAGGATTATATAGTTAGCACGCATCGGCTACTAGTGCTAGATAGCTATAATAGCTATATATTACCTAAATTTGATCGGTTCTGCCCAGATTATTAAATAGTCGTCCTTTATATGCTAGCGCACTTATTATATCTACTATAGCCGCTAGATATAGGCTGTTTTTTAAGCCTTAAGTAATTATATAGACGCCTTGTTAAACAGATCATAAGCTATAGTGTTAACTATATTAATAAGCGCGAATTCCTGCTACTGTATAGATAGGCTAGGCAGATAGTACTATATTAGAATAATATACAGGCAGGATTTATAGCTACTAGCCTTATTCTATACAGCCCTAATTACGTACTATTGTAGCTGCATACTAAATATTAGATACTATTACCCTAACGCCATTTACCATTAAATATATCTTAGATAGCTAAAATGCATTATAATATTACTAAGCTATAGAAGCAAACAGTTTTACTAAAGCGCTATCTTAAGCAGCGTATGTATAGCCTACTAAGTCTAATAGAACAAGCCCCTAGCTAGCTTATTAAGGGGTGCAAAATGGCAATATTAAGCGCTGTGCTGCTTGCTAGCAAAAATAAGAAGCTATGCATAGAAAACCAGCGCCAGAAAAGGAAGAGGGCACAGCCACGCTCGTATATAGCTAGGGGGGGTGTTCTATCAGGAGCAGAAGGGCTATCTCGTGCACAAGCTGCGGAGGCTCCAGCAGAGGCAGCGGCCGAGCGACCGCAACGAGCACCACGTAAGTGCAGCATATGCGCATCGACAGAACACAATGCACGTACATGCCCTAGACGTCAAAATAGTAGATAGCAGATAGTTGCACTTAATACAATTATTTGTGGTTGAGTAACGCGTCGCGTTTTCGCGACTTGAAATGGGGTGACCCGGAGGCCTGCGTGACCCATAGGCCCGCAGACTACGTTAGCGGAGTAATATCCATATAATAGATATTAAAGCAGCCTATCTATCCCATGCGCCGTTACGAAAGGTGCTCCTTTTACTAAGCCAACCAGAGGCTCAAGATTTAATTAGGTCTTGGTAAAATAAAGCTATAGATTTAATTAATTAATTAAAACCTAATATTATAGTAATAAAGCTTAAATTTAATATATAATTTGACTCTATCGTGGCTTAATTCGATCTAGGTATTCTTACTAGCAAGGCCCATACGCGCAGAGGTATATATTACATAGAGGACAGCCCAATTTGGTCTTTGGAGGATAACGTTGTCTTACCCACTCCTTACTATCGCGAGATTTCTGCGTAGTATGCACTAAAAGCTCTATAAGAGGTTTCCTAACTTCCAGCTTAATTATAGTCTTCCTACCTACAGTAACGTAAGCTATATAGCTTTACTGCTTATTATCTAGCCGAACAGGCCTTTGCCTATGTTCTTCTATAAGTACCTTATAAATATCCGCATCCTCTATTATATTTACTAGGTTAGGTAGTTTTATAAGGCGTTTACTATAGTTAAATAAGGCATTAACAAGCTCTTTACAGAAGGCTTTATAGGCGCTATAGGTAGGCCAATAGCTAGGGACCAATTTAGTAGAGAGTTTATAGCAATTAGTAACGGTTATATTAAGTAGGGAGTAGTAGAGAGACTTTTAAAACTTTAAGTGCGTCCTCTACGTATTATCATAAGACCTTAGTTAATTAGCTTAATTAACGCCGCCTATAAAGTAGTTATATATATTAATAAACTATAGTATTAAGAGCTCCTTTATAGCCTTATCTCTAAAGATTTTTTATATTTATTAGGTATTAGAAGCGGTCTCTATAGGGCGTTGTTAAGTTTATTAAACCTTAACTCTACCTAGTAATATATAACGTTAGTACCCGCAAAGCCTTATTTTTAGTAGTAAACTTACCTAAATTAACTATACTTATAAAAAGTACTATATTAGCGTCCTTTTAAGTAAACTCTATAACAGAGTAGTCTTTTAAGAGCCTTTTATATAACTTTCCCTATTTAATCTAGCTTGAATATACTAGTTTAAAGTCTGCGAGTAACCGATTTATCTACTTAGGAGGGTTCTTTTTTAACGCAGAGCTGGCTCTATATATTTAGCGTCCTATTTCTCTACTACCTTACGCCTTATTTTAGTCGTTTATACTATTTCTATAGCTCTAATTCCTTCCTTATAAAACTAATAAAGTAGCTTAATACTTATAAAAAGGTTATCTAACTAAATAATATACTTGTTCCTATTAAAGTATCGCTTACTATTAAGTTCCTATAGTAGAAGGTCTAATACTACTACCTATATTTTAGAAAAGCCCTTATTCTTTATCTAGTACTTATCTAAATTAATAGGTCCCTTTTTATTACCTTTTATATACTAAAACCAGTATAGTACGTAGCCTTAATTAGCTACAACCTATATTTTAAAGCCTTTAGATATAGGTTTGCTCGGAATATTAATAGTTTTAAAAGCTTGGCTAGTAAATTAAATAATTATCTTATTAACGGTAAGGTAGGTTCTAGGCTTCTAATAGAGTTAAAAACAATTGCGTAGAGTATAGTAGAAACTCAATAGCGCGATATAATTTTTCTAGGCGATTTGTATCGTGGTAATAAATTATCATACAAACAGAAGCTGACTAAGCACTATCTAAAGAGCCTCCGGCACCAGTAATCTACTTATTTAAAGTACTTTACTTATAAGCTTTGCTTGCCTATAGGTTAAATTACCGCTCTATCTGGTATAGTAAAGCTATATTATTAGCTATAGCGTCCTCCTAATGCTCTATAAAGCGTTACACAATTATAAGAGCCTTAAGAGCGTCTAATAGCGACGGTGGAGGCTTTACAGCGTTATCTTCTTTAGGCACAGCTTTAAGGCCTGTTTTGCCTGTATAAAAGTTAATAATCTCCTATAGATTAACCTGCTCATTAGGCTCCTTATCTTTACCCTTAGGATATAGGAAAGTCTTTAGTTTGCGAGCGTTGTTACCAACCTATATAACAGCCTAGCATTTATAGAGGAGTTCTATAAGATCTAGCAGCGGAGGTAGCTCTTTAAGATTATCTGCCTTCTTTAGAATTGTTAATTTAGCCTAGCAATTATAAATTGTAGCTGTAGTAACGTCCTCTTTTTAAGCCTTTACTATCTACCTAAGCGTATTATAAAGGTTTGTTTTCCTAATAGGATTTTCTTAATTAGTATAGCAATTAATTAAAAAGTGGAACTACTGTCGCCGATAGCCACACTTAAAATTTTATATAATGCCCTAATCTATTAGCTAATAGATAGAAGTACTATTTTTTAGTAGGAACTTAAGGCGAATATTTATAGATAGGGAAGCTAGCTTAATAGCTGTAGTATAGGCGGAGAAGTTATTAAGTAGGAGAATAACTTATAGCTTACCAATATAAGCATAAAAGGCCTTTAGCTACTTAGCTATAAGATTAGCAGTTATTTAGGCTTTAGTAAAGGCTTTCTATTATAGACCTAGTGTAGAGATATTAACGCCACAGAGAGCGTGTGGCACCTTTAATTTGCCTATTAGCTATAGGGAAAGCTTATTAGATCTAGTAGCATTACTATATAGCGCAAGCAATATCTAGGCCTTATCTTTTTTAACGCTAGGAACTAAGGCAGTAGTAAGGCCTTTACTAATTGCCCAGCGCTAATAAAGGCCAGTTTTGTCTATATTATATATATAAGGCGTAAGATAAAGTAGGTAGATCTAACGTAGAAGATCTATTTTAGTGTAAACGGTAATAGGGACGGAGGTAATATCGCTATACTAGATATATTGCTTTAAGTTAAAGCGCTTCTTAAATTTGCCTAGCCATCTAGGTAAAAACTTAGGTATTAGTTTGCTAGCGTACTTAAGAAGGAGGAGCCATAGGTCCTTCGCCTTTGTAAAATTTTGCTAGAGATAAGCTAGTCACAAGCCTTAAGCTACTGCTGCTATAAGAAAAGTATCTACTTAAGCAGCTTATATTTTTTTTAGAGTAATAGCGGAAGTTTATAGAGCTAGCAGCTAGTACGGTATTAAGATGCTTATAACAATCCTTTAGCAAGTTAGAGATAGTAGCCTAGTTAAGTTTACGCTTATATTTCTGCTTAAACTAGGTAATAACTTCTTTCTGCTTTAGTAGTGGCTTCTAAAAAAAGTAATAAGTATATATAGCTTGCCTTTCTGTATCAGAAACAGCTTTTAGAGGCATATTTAATATTATGATATTTAAGGTAGAAGAGCCGATATATTATATATCGGCGTAAGTAAAGAATTTTGTAGTGGGGGAATTTTGCCAAGGCATTAGTATTGGCTAATCAAGTTTATCGCCTAAAAGAGTATCGCGCTATCAAGTTTCTACTATATTGCTAAGTGTAGCAATCTTCTTAAAAGGAAACTCCTTTATCTTATTATTAGGGTCCTTTGGAAATAATATATAAAGCTTTAAATTAATTTACTACCACCAATTTTTGCCTATATTTTCTCTTATAGTAAAATAATTAATGCCCTTTTTATAGGTAGTTATCTAATTATAACAGTCCTGGGGCACCGCCCTCTACACAATATCCAGAGTTTACATATAGCGTGCTTATATACCCCTAGAGCCCCCTTTTACCCTCTTTCCTTCTCCTTAGCTTAGTATTCTTATATAGTAGCAATCTACAAGCTTCGGTTTAGAAGCAGTTATACGAGCCCGTTATATTATACTAAGCTCACCCCAATGCCTAGGAAGGCCTTATAATATCCCACTCCATTTTATAGGTTCTCGCGGAGAACTCGCATTAAACACCCCTAGCTGCGCGTCGTTAATATATTAAGTCGCTACTATTAATACTAGGAGCTGGTATTTAAGCAGCTAGAAGGTCTCCTACGGTTTTAATTAAATGCTAACTTTAATAGCCAAGGACACGTGCCTGGGAAGGCTCTAGAATATCTTACCCCTCTAACCTTTTTAACTAATACGGAGTTATATAAGCTGCAAAGACAACCCTAGTTAAGACTTAGCCTAGGGCTGCAAGGAATAAAGTTAATTAAGACTTAGCTATAACGCTATAATAAACGACATTAATAGATACCCAGACTACTGCTATAATAACTACCCTAATTAATACTAAGCTATATAAGGAGAGATGAAATTAATTAGGAAGGACTTACTGGCACTATACTACTACCCTAAACCCCTAAATCTAATTACTAACTATGCCAATATACCTATAGTTTAATTAACCAAACAATCGCGCTAATATGCCTATAATCTAAATGTAATTTAAATACGGCCTAAATATAATTTAAAAGTAAACCTAATAACCTATTGCGCCAATATACCTATAATATAACTCTCTAACCTATCTATAAACGCCTTATAGACACCCATTAAGTTCTTATTAATTACTACTGTACCTAATTAACCCAAACCTTATTATTAACCTAGATAGTCCCTTAATCTTATAGCCAAATATATTTATAAGTATTATAGTCCTATATATAGGATACTAGGAACCTAGGGGAGAATTTAAGTAATTTATAGCACTCTTAATTAGGAGAACAGATTAGGAGAATTATTCTAATTTATAGCACTCTCTAATAGCTCTGCAGATAAGCCTATTTATCTCTATAACCTCTTATAAACTATTAACACGTTCCTCTTAATAGCCCTTTATATAACCTTTTATAAATAAGACAGCCTACTATTACAAAAGTATATCTTGCCAGTTGTAACAAGAATTAAAATATTAATATATGCCCTCTTAATACTATTTATTAACTACCATTAAAACTGCCTACCACTTAACGGTAGTCCTCTTTAAACAATAATATACAAATCTGCTCTCTAATAGTATCTCATTAAATTAAACGCTATATAATACCTTACCCTTATACAACTGTGCTTAAATATTAAAGCGCACTCTTTCTTTAATACCTTTAACTCTTTAATAAGAATTAAAATATCAATACGCACCTTCTAGATACCTCTTTTAATACCTCTCTAATAATAATTTAATATACTAAGTTATAATAGCATTCCTATAAGTCCTTAATTGACCCTAGATATCTACTACTTATAACGGTATCCTTAGTTGAATATAAGTATTTGAATACACCTATTGACTCTATAGTGTACCTTTAAATATCCTAACAACACTTAAGCTACCTACTAATTGATAGTAGACCCTAAAAAACCTGACTAAATAATAGCGCCGATACGCCTGCTATTACGACTTTAACAACAACCGTATAAGTTTGTCGACGATTAACTGCCTCCCTTACTAATTTAATCGTCTTCTTCTCCGCCTTTAGTAATCCTTTTTAACTAACACTAAGCTACACATACTAAGGAACAACTATGGTTAATACTAAGTTATATAAGCTTTACCTTAGGCATTTATATACTTCGACAACAAGGTTAATACTAAGCTGTATAAGCTTTAACAACGAAATTAATTTAGACACACTGAATAATGATTGCGCCGTTACGCCTATAATCCAAATGCGATCCAAACGCAATTCAAATGCAAACCGATTAACTAATCGTGCCATTATGCCTGCGATCAATCGACTAATAATAGCGCCGCTAGCACCGTATTACTACCGAATAGACAAGAGCTCGTGCCGATATGCATGCAAGCTATATATCTTTTTTTATGGCTTAGGGCGCGCCATATTAAAGGAGGGGGTAGAGAGCTAGGAGGTACCAAGTTCTAGAGGAAGAACGACGGCTAACGGAGGGCTCCTAGCGATATACCTCTCGCAGCAACAGGAGCTACAGGACGGCTGCCTGCCCTATGTTAACTATACCCCTCGCAGCAGCAGGAGCTACAGGACTGCTGCAAGTCCTATGTCAACTAGCATCGCGATTAAGCGCCAGATGCTAGATTTTTTTTCTTTTCTTTCTCTTCTTTCTCTTCTATAAGGAGATAAAGCCTAAGGGCAGGCTTTTTTGGAAGAGGGGGGGGGGGGGGGGGGGGGCCGGGGTAATTGTAACGTGTCCCGCCCTCACGTCGCCACACAGGCCAAAAGACATAGAGTGCTTGCGAATTTGTCGCAAGCGCGGCGGGATCCAATATATGTACTCTTACAGTAATATGACGGTACTGGGGCACCGCCCCCTGCGCAATATCCGGAGTCCGCCCATAGCGTACTTATATACCCCTAGAGCCCCCTTTTACCCTCTTTTCTTCTCCTCAGCTTAGTATTCTTGTATAGTAGCAATCTATAAGCTTTGGTTCAGAAGCAGTTATACAAGCCCATCACACTAATATTCCTTAATATCCCTCTCTGGTAATAGGCCTATATAAATTATTACTGCCAAGAATATAAGAAGCTCCCTTATAGAGGTAGGCTTTTATTTTTAACGCGTCCTGACCTTCTATTTTTATCCTTATATTTTTAGTAAGGGTAAAGCCTTATATACTTATTTGTATAACAGCTAGTTTCTTAAGCAATTTGTCCGTTTATATAAGCTTAAACAATATAAGAGGATTAGTAGGATTAATGTGTGGTAGATTTGGTGCGCTATTAGTATAGAGAAAGTTAATAGGAAGGGGGTTGAAATTGGGCAGTAGCCAAGGCTTAGGGGGTAGAATTTTCGCCTTCTTATTCTTTGAGATAATATATTAATTAGGTTAAACAAGGTCTGCATTATTAGAAGAATATTTGCGGCCCATTGTGGTGGTTTAATCACAATAAGAAGCTATATAGATACTTTGGTAGAGACACATGTTAATATTTTAGTGTTTGCGCACGGGCCATAATAAAAGGAGCACCTTGACGGCGCATGGGATAAGGGGTGGCCTACTATTAACCTTATAAATTCTTATAGAAGCGAGTTTAAGTAGTAGCCTATTATCTACTCCTAGTTCCACCTTCTTATATTAAATTTGCTCTTTACTGGCCCCCTTTAGCTCTACTATTTTAACGCTAGCGCTCTACCTAATATGCGTCTTCTTATTTAATAAGACGCTAATATACTAAAAGGCCTTTATAACCTACTCCCGCTGCAAGTTATATAAGAAAGCCGCCTTATAGTCCCTAGTGCTGCTTTTAATTAGGCGTATATTACACTATATTAAGTGGTTACTAAAGTCTAAAAATAGCTTATTGCTAAGATCCTATTAGTATAGAAGGTAGAAAGCTAACCCACTAAGTATATAAATAAGGAGCCTCTTATTTCGTAGGGCCCTAATAGTCTTAAGGCGACTATACTGGTTTTACTTACCCGCGCGTATTATAAATATTAAGGGCATATAGCGTATAGGGCCTTTACCTTTAAACTTAAAAGTAAATAGGTTTAAAACCTTGGTAGAGCACCTATTACCGCTATAGGTAAGTATATAGTAGCCTAGCAGGATATTAATAAGCATATAGAAGTAGCACTCTAATAATAATAAGGCGGCGGCGCTCTTAGCCTAGAGCTTATAGTAGACGCTTTTAAACTTATCCTTAGTATAGCTGTTAAGGAGGGTATCTCTACCCCTATTATCAAACTGCTCTTTCTCGCACTGTATATCCCTTTACTATAGTATCTTTAGGTAGTCCCTAATATTAGCCTCCCGCGAAGACTTATAGCTATTTATTTTTATAGCCTTTTACTCCTAATAGAGGTCTGTTATAGTGGTAATATAGCTATAAACTAATCGCTATAAGAGCCGTGTCTCTTTTTGGGGCACCTTACTATTAGATTTACAGCTCTTCGCTCTTAAGGGCTGGCCCACAACCTCCTTAATAAGGAAGAGAAGTAGTTTATCCTTTGTAACGGTATTACTATTATAGTACTACTTCCGCTCGCAAAGGACCTAGAGCTGGATAATAACGCATTACCCGCGACTGCGACTGCAACGTTTTTAGGGAGAGGTTATCTTATACTCCTTCTACTTTAAATCGTACGCCAAATATAAGGTAATAGGCTCCGCACCACCTAGCCACGGTATAAACCCTACAAGGTAAGCGAGTGACTGGCTTAATGCCAGGCATAACTGTGCGGAACAATATATATAGGCGAGGTGACTTCGTCACCTAACACTAAAGACGTGTTTTTAGGCCTATTGCCACGCGTAAAGGCGAGGATATACAACGAGTTAGCGCGTAATTCGGCATTATTAGCAATATTAATCTCTATACGGCCGGTTAGCGCTATTATATAGATATAGTAATAGATATACTACCGTAATTAAGGATTTAGAATAAGGGGCAGACCTTTTTTATATATATCTAAGCCCTAAATTACATTACGGTTCGTGTTAATTAGCGCCCTAATTAGCAAGTAGTTAAATATATAAGTATATAATATATATCCACGGCTTAGCTACAGGTAGAGTTATAGATATACTTAAATCTTAGCTAGGTAGCTAGCTAAATATATAACAATTCGGCTAATTAAGCGATTAGTGGGGTATTCTATACTAACACTCTACTACCACCTTGATATTATATTTATACCCTATCCCCAATACCCCTACTTTATTTAATCCTATAGTACTTAATATAAATCTTTTTAGGCGCTTAGTATATAATCTTATAGCAATGGATAAAGCTTAGGTTAGTAAATATTAAGAGAATTAAGTGCTTAAAGTTGTGGATTTGTATAGAACTAATAGTAGGATAGAGGTAAGAGCTTATAAAAAGGATTAATATATAGATAAGGGGGAGGAAGGCTTTTAGGACGATTAAGATAGCGAGGTTAAGGATAATAATTAAGTAGAACACTATGCTAAAACTTGTAATAGTTATTATGTAAACAATATTTATAATATTAATTTATTTATTACTGCGACTACTATTACTGGTAAAATTAGCTTATAGTAATTCCCATCTATTTAGATTTGGAGAACCATTTATAATATTACTAGGGATAGCTATATAGTAAAATTACCAGATCTTAATAGTGGAAGACATCTTAGTAGTAGATGTAAGTAATAAACTGGCGCCGATTACTACTATATTAGGGCTAGATCCTACCCATTTAGCCTAGATTTACTATAGTAACTCTATATCCTAGGACACTAGTATCTATTTTTAGGTAGTTTACTCGCTGTTTTAAGCAGCGCTTATCCTATACGCCAAGCCCTAAGCGATATATCTACCCTATTAAAGCCTTTAACCTTATGCATTTCTATATTTAATTACCTATTACTAGTATAGCCCTATAGTTCTAATTCTAAAAGTAGGCTATCTATTATCCTACTAAATTATAGTTAGTGCTTTACCTATTATATAGGGCATATTTAGCATTCTAAGTCCCTAAGAAATGTATAAAGCTAGATATGTCCACTATAGTCTTCTATAACTATCTACTTAGCCTTACCACCATTAGTATACTATTTTTTAGTTTTTTTTATAGAGTTATTAATCTACCTTTACCTTGTTGCTACTAAGGCTATTATACTTCTACTTATCTAAATTTCTAATTTATACTATAATCTAGTTTGTTTAATTACTCTGCCTTATCTTAATTTAAAAGTTAGAACTCTAGTCTTACCCTATTATTACTATGGTTCTTTTATTTATAAGGTATTAAATATACGGCCTTATAATATAAACTCCTAAGTAAAACCTTAGGCAGAAATTTAGACTTAAACCTAAGTAGAAATTAAGCTATAAACCTAAGTAGAAGCCTAAATATAAACTAAAAAGTCAGCGAAAATATTAAGAGGGCTAAAGTGGTAAAGAAAAATTATTTACCCTTAATAATAAATAATATAAATAAGATTTTAGTATAATAGGCAAGGTAAGGGTTCTTTAATTTAAGATAAAATTCTATAGCTTACTTTTTAGGTTCTATAAGAATATTAAAAAATATCCTATTTAACTTATTAGAAATACCTTAAATAATAATGTAAAGCTTTTTCTTAGATAGATTTTAGATTATTATTTATCGCAGAAAAGGACTAGCATTTACTAGAAATTTAAATATTAAAGGTAGATCTATTAAAAATACGCGGAAAAAATTAGCCAGAAGGCCCTAAAGTAGAAAATAATAATATATAGAAATAACTTTAAATATTTATAAAACCTGCTAATTATAATAGTATATTAATAGGCTATTAACTAAGGAGTATTAGCTTAACGCGACTATAAAAGAGAAACTAATAATAAACGTTAACGAAATTTTTTGCATTTTATATCACTATTAGACCTTAAATAACTCTATATTTTTAAATAGGTAATAGGTTCTATAACCTACTTTTCTAATACTTATCTATATATATATATATATAGCGACCCAGCTAGGCGTATTAGTCTATATTAAGAGAAATATAAAAGTGGTAACTAAATATGCTTTTAAAAATTATAATAGATAGAGATGTAGAAGCTGGTAAAAGTAGTAGTAAAGATAATAGTAAAGGTAATAGCGAAAATAATAATAAACATAATAAAAAGGATAAAGAATTTTAGGATAAGATAAATGTAGATTTAGATAAACCTATTAAGACTTTATACTATAAATATATTACCCTTATTCTCCTTTAAAAGCCTAAGGCTAAGTAAGATCTCCTTACTATAAAGATTAATTTACGGTTTACTAAAAGATATAAATAGAATTATAAAAGGTAAAGCTTACTTAAAAGCTTTTCTTTAATAACTACTAACCTAGATATAGTAAGATATTTTATATTTACAAAGTTAATGTCGGAATGTTAGTCATATAACGTGGTCACGAGACCATGAAGCGAGACTAGCTAATCTGACCTTGGAGCAACCCCTTACTTCGAGACAACAATCAACTACCAACTTCAATACCGCATACATACCACTATAAGTGATATTTGTGCACGTTAATAAAGCGAGTATACCGACACTGATTAGTAGACGTATAGATTAGGAAATACGTAATAAGCTAGAGCTTAAAAGCCGTACTAGAAACAGTATATGGATTGCCTAGCCTTGTCTATTTTAGTTAAAGAAGAAAGCTATATTACCCTCAAAGCTTAAGACCATGTATTAGCTTAACTGCTGACGCGTTAGATCGCCTAGAGAATTATATCTTTATTTAAAGAAGATTACGACCTCCTTTAAGCTTAAGAGAATTTGTACTGGCTTTATAGCCAATATAATAGATTGCTAAGAGAATAGCAGTCTTGCTAAGAACACTTTATAGGCCCAACGGCTGTAGAGGACGTATATACCCTTACCTTTACACCCTTACCTCAAACCTCGATCTCAACCTTAACCTTAACCTTAACTATAACCCTTAACCTCAACCTCAACCCTAACCTCAACCTCAACCTTGAACTACAATATACATAAAGACACGACAATATGGAAATTGATTAGAAGGAGAGAATCGCCAGACATAGTTATGGGATTGATATAGCAACTGCCTTAAAGGAAGACTTAGAAGAATATATAGAAATAAAAATCTATAAATATATATATAAGAATTTTATGGATTATATATTATGGTTGCTATTCCAGGAAGAATTTAAAGGCTTTACTATTAAGGACTTTAGAAAGATACGCTCTATTACTAGAGTAAAGCTCTGTACTTACCTACTCTAAAGAGGAGTATATGTCGCTATATATAGCAACAGATACCCACTTTATAAGGTTCTATATAATGCTCTTATAAAAGAGGAACCTTATAAATAGACAAATAAGGAAATTATAGAAGCTCTTAAGGAAGTCAGCCCTATAATTACAGTGGCACTATAAGAACGACTTAACTTGACACAAACAGCTCTAAAATCAAATTAAGCTATACCCCTATTAGTTATAGCCTCTTTAGTTCCTATAACCCCCCCTAGCAGCCCACTACCTACCCACATAGTGCTGATGCCTATAAACTATTAACTACCTCTACTACCTCTAACGCCTGTAATTTAGCCTATAGCTACAGCTATAACACCTAAAATGTAAATACCTACCCCTATAACACCCTAACTAGCTATTGCATCTACACCCTAGTAAACTGTACTAACTGCTATTTAATAGCAAGCCACACCTCCCTCTACCTAAGATTAACTACTTACTCTCCTTACTCAACTCCTATAGATGTAGAATCAGCAATTATTACCTACGGTAACTGCCTCTACCTTCCCTCTAGTAACTGCCCCTATCCCACCTAGTCCTTCTTTTGCCCAGTATCTTTACCCTAGCACTACTAATACCGACCCTGCTATGCACCTGCCTATATACAGCAAGGAGGCAGCCACTATTGCTAAGATCTATATAGATGACCAGAAGTATGATAGAGTAAGTAATAGCTTTAACTTTAAGTTAACTATCTTCTATAATATCTGCAAGAGAGCTAGTCTACCTTTTAAAGGCTATATAATTATATTCCCAACTATACTAAAGGGACTTGCTTAGGATTACTACTATAATAGCAGCCTTTTAACTAGATTATTTACTGAGGCATGCAACTATATATGTTACTTTTTTAAAGGACCAGAGTACTATTGGAGAAACCTTACTAAATAGAACGCCACCGACTTTTAAGGAATTATTAATAAGAACCCTAATAAGTAAATCTATTAGAGTTTCTAACTACTCCTTAATAAGCTTTTAAAATATCGCCACGGATTACACCTAAAGTTTTGTATAGACCTCTTTCTTATAAATAAACTAGTTACTGCTTGCTAAGGAATACTAGTATGCTATATTACCATTTCCAACCCTTTTAAAGACCTCTCCTAGTTAATTAGCAAGTTGCAATCTTCTATAGTTATATAGAAGAAGGAACACCCTTCCTAGGCCTTAATAAGACCGTCTCAAGGAGCCTACTTTACGGATCGCATATACCACCATAATATCTATAATAACCGTAACCAAACCCGCTCCTATAGATAAAACACCATTAGATCCCTAAAGGCCAAGTGCTATATTTGCTAAAAGGAGAGCTGCCGCTTATAGAAATATATAGAGGAGGAGCGGAACCGTTCTAGAAATGAGTATAAAAGACGTTTTAATAATAATAAGGGCCGCAATAGTAACTTTAAAGAACGCTTTAGACAATACACTATCTACTATAAAGGAGACGACAATAATAAGTATAATAAGACCTTTAAAGCTCTTATGCTAGATATAGACGCTGATAAAAATACTAATAATAATAATAGCGAGGAAGAATTAGAAGACCCTAATAGCTGCTACCTTATATTATTTAGGACTCTTACTACAGACGAAGCAACCTCTATAAGCGTAGAACTAGCTAATAAGGCTTACACTTACTTACTTACTGCAACCTCTATAGAACCTACTATAGAAACTGACCCGTTTAACTATAACACAACAACCGCCGCTTCACGCTATACTTCTACAGTATTTATGGGAATTATAATTGATATTGGTGCGTTAAAGAAGTCTATGGCCGGTTACGGATAATTTTAGGCACTATAAAACGCGGATTAATTTATAAGACTTAATACCTTAACCAAAGGACAAGTTAATGTGCAGTTTGGCATTAAAATTGCTACCTCTATTAGAACTATAGATGTTGTCACCCCTATAGGTAAGATATAGTTTTATATTATCTATACGGATACCCCATTCTTGCTCTATTTAGCGGATATAGACAGACTCTAAATCTACTATAATAACCTTAGAAACGTTGTTATTACTCACACTAAAAGAGTGCTAGTAGTATAACGGTTTAGCTACCTATTTCTCTTATGGAGCTTATTACTACAGTTATATTTATCTAAATCCTTTAACGCGAACCCCTGCTACTTAACAGATATAGAGCTATGGCGCCTATATCGTCAATTTGGACACCCCTTAGTTAAAAAATTATAAAAGCTACTCTACTATGCTGGCTATAAAACTAATAGAATGGCTATTAAGTAACTAACTAAGTTCTGCCACCACTATTAGAAGTTTAGCAAATCACTAGGCAGATTCCGCTTTACCCTATAAAATAACGTTAATTTTAACTATAATATTATCGTTGATATTATGTACATCAGCGGATCACCCCTCCTATATATTATTAATAAAGGAACGTGATTCTAAGCCGGTAGATAGCTATGAGACATTAGCGCCAAATATATATAGGACGTTCTATAGATATACTGGATTAATACTTACCTAGGGCCACTAGACCTAATTACCTACAACGCTAAAAAGAACTTTATTAATAAAGAATTTAAGCAATACGCCACTATTATGGGAATTAGTATAAAGGGAGTACTGGTTAAAGCACATAACTCTATTAGAATGGTAGAGCGCTACTATAGTTTATTACGGCGAGCCTATTAGATTATTATAACTGAAATCCCTAAGATTGATAAGGAGATGGGACTTTAAATAGTGTTTAAAGTAATTAATGATTTAGCTGGCCCTGAAGGACTAGTTCCTATACTTCTAGTCTTTAGAGCCTATTCCTGAATGGTTAAATCTAATGCACCATCCCCTACGGTTATATAACGCGCTGCCGCAATTAAAAAGGCTATAGTAGAGATATAGAAGCTATAAGCTAAACGACAGATCGCTAATATACTAAATATGCGAAATGGACCTAATGCTGATACGATTTATGATCTCCCACCAAATTTACCCGTTTTAGTCTGGAGAGAAGGAAATACTGGCTAAAGCGGCTATTAGGACAGGCTATTTACCTCGCTTACTATTAAGGGTGAAATATATACTGTTAAGCTGTCTAGTGGGCCTACAGCCTTTTAATCTATGGTTGTAAAACCCTACCTTTAAGCAACTAAATCGCAGGAGTAAATTGTTGGACTAGAATTGCCACCTAAACCTCTATCTAGGTTAGTCCTTTCTAAGACTGTTTTAGAGAGACCTGCTAAAGCTTAGCAACAACCCCTAAAATAAGGCAGAGGACGCCCTTGCAAATACCCTCTACTTACGGCTATAACTGACACCACCATCTACCTATAGGATGATAGTTAATTTAGTACTTAATTCAGCGCCTCCTAATAGAAGGAGCTTACTGGTCTACTTAAGAAGGGAGTTTTTAAGATTATAAGACTTATGGATATACTATAAGGCGTACAACTCTTTAATTTGCGATTTGTTGATAAGATTAAGAATAAGGGAACTGATAAAGCCTTTAAGAAATCCCAACTAGTCGTGTAAGCTTATAATGACTTAGAAAAGGAACTGGTTCTTACCTAATTACTAACTATTTAATGAGTTAGCCAATAACTAATTCTCTATATCGCCGCTATAAAGCTTCTATAGGCATGACTTTACCTCCGAGATATTTTATAGGCCTATATATAATCAACTACTATACTGAATTAAGAGTTCTATGTACGACCTCCATACGAGCTGATTAAGTAACTTGGGATTAACAAGGCCTTGGTTTTAAAGATTGTAAAACCACTTTATAGAGTACTGGAAGCCGGTAACTATTGGTTTAAGATATATTACTTATATTACATCTAATAGTTGCATATGGACCAGTCTATATATGACCCCTATCTCCTATAAAGCAACGAGCCCTTCAGCATTATAGGCCTATAAACCGATGATACTCTATTCCTAGTAGATAAGACCTTTACAAACGCAGAGTAAAACGAGCTGTATAAGGCCAAGTTTATAGCTAAGGAACGGGAACAGCTTACTATTAATACGCCTATTAAGTTTAACGGTGGAGTTATTTAGCTATTAACTAATAGAAGTATTACGCTTACTTAGGAACGACAATATATAAACCTTAGTATAATTAGCACTAAACTTGCTATAAGTATAGGATTAAGAGGAGCTACAAGAACCCTAACCCTAAAGAATTAGTACATCGCCTAACGTGCTAGAGGTATATATATTGCTTTAGTTTGCCAACTAGAAGCCTTATTTGATTTATCCTTTGCCGCCTAAGTAATTAACCCTAACGAGGAAGACGTAAAATAGTTAAATAAGCGTCTAAACTGGCAAATTAAGAACGCTAATAGAGGCCTTAAGTTTATTAAGTTAGATATTAAAACCCTACAGCTACTGGTATTTACGGACGCGTTATTTGCTAACAACAAGGACCTCTTTTTATAGATTAGCTACGTTATCGTACTAACTAATGCTATAAAGAAGGCCAATATCGTCTATTGGAGCTTAGTTAAGTGTAAAAGAGTTACTTAGAGCGTACTAGCTTCTAAACTCTATAATACAGCCTACGGCTTTAACATTGGCGTTGCGATTAAGTCTATAGTAGACAAGATCCTACAAATTAACCTTCTACTTATGCTTTGTACTGACTTTAAGTCCTTATATAACTGTCTAGTACGACTTGGAACCACCCAAGAAAAACGCCTAATAATTAATGTAATGTGCCTCCGGTAAGCCTACGAACGGAGATAGATTACGGAGGTAAAATGGATTAATGGAGAGGCCAACCCTACTGACACTATAACGAAGGGAAAACCCTATATAGCTCTTTAATGGCTTATTAATACGAACCGAATCGACCTATAAGTTGTAGGATGGGTTAAATAAATGAAATTAGATTTAGCTTAGCGTTATATAACTAATTGTAATAGAGCGGACCCTAAATTTAACTAGCCAATTAGGATTTTCTATGCCCGGCATAGAAAATTGCTATTAGCTCGCTTATTACTAGCGCCTCAGCAGCCCTTGTGATATGTTAACCTGCTACCCCTAATAATTCTTCTTCTTCTCCTTAGCTTAGCGTTTTCGTAATATAGCATTCTACAAGCTTTGGTTTAGAGGCATTTATATAAGCCGTAATATGGGTTATATAATTATAGACCTATAAAAGGAGCGTGGAAGCTATTGCGTATTAATTAGATCTCTAGTTATTGCATATATGCTACGAATAGTCTAGAAGTAGGCTTGGCTTTAGAGTATAGATTAGCCTTCTTTTTAGAGTTGCTTTAGTGTCGGAATGTTAGTTATGTGACATGGTTATAAGACTATAAAGCAAGACTAGCTAATCTAACCTTGGAGCAACCCCTTACTTTAAGACAACAATTAACTACCAACTTCAACACCGCATACGTACCACTATAAGTGATATTCGTGCACGTTAATAAAGCGAGTATACCGACAGTTAAGGATCTAATTTTTAATCTAATAATATATATAATTATTTTAGGTATCCTTAATAATGCTTTTAAACTTAAATTTAAGTCTATTAAACAAATATTTTAGCTTTGCATTAACCTGTATTAAATAACTACGCGACTAAAATAGAAAGAAAACTGGGAAAATAAGCTAGTATTCTAGTAAGTAGTTTTAATATTAGACGTGATTTAAACTTTAAACAAACTTCTAAACTATAAGAGGCTAGTCTAACTGGAACGTATAATTATCTAATTAATAGTATAGAATAAGAGGTATAGGTAAGTAGAAGGTAAGTTAAAGGTAGAATAAGCTTTATATATTAAAGGACAAATGCTTTCTAAACTCTTCTATTTAGAGACTAATCGCTAGTTCTTCTCTAGAGGAGAACTAGCTCCCTTTATAATCCTTCTAAGACACTAGTAAAACCCTTTGCCCCTTATCTATTTAACTATATCTCCTTTAGGACATTGGTGGGATATTAATAAAAACTTTATCTATTTTATCTAATATATACCTTTTAGAAGCGCCTATTATAATTACCTCCCCTTTAAGGGTCTTGGTCCTCTAAAACTTTACCTTTTAATAAACTTATATGGAGTTCTAACTAAAACCACTAGGGAAGTTCTTTAGTGGAAAGGTACTCTATAATATGGCTTATTGCTAGTTCTTTACTAGCATAGAACCTTACTTTGTTTTTCTGTCCCCCCACTCTTCTTCTACTATAGCTCTTTATAGTACCTTTATAATGGAACTTTAATAATAAAAATAAAAATTAGATGGGATTTATCTTCCTTATTATAAGAATTTGTTATAAGCTAATCTAGGGGTTATTCTATACAACACGTTAACTAGCTACTATCCCTATTTACCTAAAATGGGTTCTAATAATAATGTCTTAATATTAATTTCTTCTAGTTTATAAGCTGTTGTCTTTTATGCGTCTTTTTATTAATAATACTATTTATCTTGCCTTTTATCAAACTGTTTTTTATTATATCTTTGCTTTTAGCTTTTATATCTCTAGCTATTCTTTCTTCTACTGCTCTATTCTCTTTTTATAACGCGTTTATAAGTAATAGGATCCCTATTTTATCTCTTTAATAATACTAATTTCCTACAGTATTCTCTTGTAATGGCTTATAATTATACTATATATCCTTAGACTGGCAGCGGCGTTATCCCTACTCTAATAGTACTACAGACCACTTCTATTGCCCCTACGGTGGTTTCTTTAAAGTACTGCCGTTATTGCGTTTACACGCTTACGCTAAACCCATCCTACGCCTATAAAATACCGCGCTCTAGTAAAAATAGATCTAAGTGTTTCTACTATTATAGCTAGAGGAAGACCTGTATTCCGGTATCTCTTATTCCATCTTATTTTAGATTTTACTAACTATATTAAATCCCTGCTCTCCCTAAAGAAGCTTTTTTATACAAAGAAGGGAAAAGAAGTGCTTTTTCTATTTCTAAGTAAGACAAAAATAGCTACTAGAAAGTGGCTAATAGAAGCAGGACCTTTAGAAGGAGGTAACTCCTACTAAACTCCTAGTAAACAGATAGTAGTAAGCAAAAGGACAGAAATAAACTATAAAAAGTATAGGGGCAGGCGTTAGGATTCTTTTACCGTTTTCTTTACCGTTTTTCTACTGTTTTAATAATAACTAATAGTTATCGTAACCTAGTATTTTACTAGGGAGCGGTAAACCTCTAGTTTAAAGGTTTATAAACTACTAGGATATAGCTACTAGTACATATTAAGCTGCCTAGAAAGGATTTATATATATAGAACTATAGCGCCATAGCCTAGAGGCTGCATGTGCAGTATTGTACGTAGTATAATATAATGGATATAAAAATAAAAAAATAAAAAAATAAAAAAAACCCTGCTATTTACGCGCGTAAGGCTCGCCGGCTCTAACGCGCCATTAGGGATTTCCATCTATATTAGAATAGTAAAAGATAGGAATAGAAAGTGTCTTTATTGCTTATAGTCTCTTTAATTTAATAAGGGTTTCTACTGCTATAGAGACGTAGCGATCTTGGATATATAGTGTTTAGGAGCGTATATATAAGCAGCTCGTTTTTATAAATGATAATATTCGCACTCTTACGCAGGCCTTTCTAGCTAGGTAAGTCTCTTTAGTAATATATTTGGGAACTATACTAACTCTTTAGTTGTTAACTTACTAATCTTTACCTAAATGCTAATTTGGAACCTAGGGATAACACTAAGGATAGTAATAAAGATAAATATTCTCCCTGCTAGTCCCCTGGCCATAGTAGTCTATTTAGTTCCTATCGCTCTAAGAAAAATATTAGTAAGAATGCTAATGCTTCTAGGGATAGGTGTGCTAATAATACTATTAATAATAACGTTAAAATAGAGGAGGAGGCTCCTATTACTACTTCTAGTGTTTAAGTTATTATTTTATTATTTCTTTCTTTTTATAGGATAGGTTTATATAGTGCCTCTCTAGTATTTTTAGGATGCCCTAGTACTAGGAATTAACTTTATACTTTAGGGATGCCTCTATTCTTATTTTTAGTAATAGTCCGTATAAAAGTAGTATACTACTATAATCTCCATATATAATAAATAGGTAGTGTTCTTATAGGTACTTTATAATTTCTTAAAATTTCTAAATCTTTGCTCTGTGTCTTTTTAGTCCTCTTTATACTATTAACTCTACTATATATCTCTAGTATTAAATTAAATACTCTCCTTTTATTCCTAGGGAACCCTTCTAAATTTCTAAGGCCCCTTTTTCTAGTACTACTACTTATTTTTAAATAGTATCTTCTTTAAATAGTATCTCTAGTGGTTCTTATATAGATCCCTATAGCTTTCTCTTATAGAATTTTAGGATCCCTATTATAATAGCAAAACGTTCCTATTTCTAATGTCTATGCTTAACTTTATATTTTTAATTTATAGGGTCTTCCCTATTATCTTATCTGTGGTATATCTAGAACAGTTACTAAATCCTAATTTATGGTCTTTAGGAAAGTTTTAATTGCCGTGTTGTGTCCTAGCTAAAGGTGCTTCTTAAATTCCTAACTGTTATACGCCTAGGAGTATCCTTCCTAATAGACTAAAAATTCGCGTTTCTTTTAACGCCATCTTTGGTCTAAAATATCTTCTATATTCTATTTTAGTTCCCTATTAATTTTGCTAAATAGGGGCGGTTCCATACTATCTTTTCTCTAATATAACTCTAATAAGAAAACATAAAATGTATAATATATTAGATATAATTTTAGCAATTCTAATTTATAGACTTAATTTCCTTTAGTTTTCCTAACTATCTTAAAGGGTCTAAGCCACTAGTGGTCCAGCTTCTTCTTAATACATTTTATCTGGATGTTTTTTTTATAGATAGTAAGACTTTGTCTTCTACTTTAAATTCTTTAGGCATATATTTTTTATTATAGTACGTTATTTATATAGCTTAGGCGTCTAGTAAGTGCTTTTTAAGCTCTTCTCTATGAATTCTTATTTACTTGATTCTTTTAGACGCTACTAGTACCTCTTTTTTAAGAATAATATCCTTAATATTCTAGGGGTTATTTACTTTTACTCTAAACAGTGCTTTATAAAGGGTCATTTTTGTACTACTATAGATACTTATATTATATATATATTACGCCAAAGCCAACCATAATATCTAATTATCCTATTAATAATTAATATAGTAGCGGAGGTAGTGTTCTAATAACGCGTTTAAACGCTCTATTAGCCCGTCTATTTATAGATAGAAGGTAGTACTTATCTTTTGCTATATTTTTAATAAGAGATAGAATAAAGACTAAAATGCGCTATTAAATACGATGCCTGTCTGTACGAGTAGGGGTTGTAAATATCGTCACTAGATGAATGGCGTGGAGCGTATACGGCAGGGCCCGTATGGCGTAGTGTAGGTCACCTGACCACCTACGGCCCGATAGATAGCCCGACTTTTACTACCCCTTTTTTCCTCTTTTGGTAGACAAGAGAAGACACGAATGAATTAAGAACCAGTTACCTTATATTGCAATTGCAGTACCCCCCCGGGTGATACCGACAATGCCTCTATTAGATATAATTCCCCTTAGTATACTAAATAAGAGCCACTATTCTAAAAATAGGTCTGCCAGTTCTACTACTATAATTATTATTATAACAGCAAAGTACCCTAAAAACTTTATATATCTATTAATAATTACTAAAATAGCGTTAGCAACCTCTCTAGTTCTTATTTTAGTAGGGGGTAAGCCTATTATAAAATCTATTATTAATTTTAATATGGGTCCCTATAGAATAGAAAGCACTAATAACTTGCTATATAGGCAATGCCTAGATATCTGCACCCTTTAGCATATATTACATTTTAATATATAGTCCTTAACTTCTTTAGACATTTTATTCTAAAAGTATTTCCTTTAAATAGCCTTAAGGGTCCTATTAGCACTATAATAACCCCTAAAAGAGTTATTGTAAAAGACCTTTAAAATTTTATCTTAAACTATTTAGTCATTTAGGATATATATAGCACCCTTAAAGCGCAATAGACCCTTTTAGTCTTGCTACTATAGCTTCTTAGTAACTCTAGCTAGGTTAGTCTTTACTATATCTTTCTACCTCTCTCTAGTAATAAAGGCGTCCCTCTCTTATGCTTAAAGAAAAAGATATAGAAAGGTTTTATATAGATTACTTGCTTCCGTTTTGCCCGCCGCTATTATAAACCCTAGGTATAGTATAAGGCGTTTTAAACTATTAGTACTAGCAGATTCTCCTACTATTGTGTAGTATACCACGCTGTAGATAGGTATCTCGCCTATCCCCTCTAGATCTGGAAACTTATAGCTAATACGCCGTTAAGTTAAAGGTGCTATAATACCTCTAGTATATCCCGCAGAATTCTCGCTAATTTTAGGGTACGCTAACTTTATAACGTTACTTAGTCTATAACCTAGTCTATAACCTAGTCTACAACCTAGTCTATAACTATATCCTACAGCTCTATTATTATGGTGCTTTATAGCTATATTACTAGGACCTCTACCCTACTATAAAATTCTATAGTTTTAGGGAAAGATTCTTCTTTTTTCTTAAGCAAATTTTATAATATAGGAATTATTTCCCCTATACTGTCCTAGATTCTCCTAGTTTTATAATCTAAACATCTTAATAACCTATTAGCGGGATTTGTCTTTCCTAGGCAGTATATAATTTTAAAGTTGTACTATAATAGTGCCTCTGCCTATTTAACTTGTTAACTGCTTAATACCTTTATAGTTATAAAGTATTGTAGGTTATTATAGTCTGTAAGGACTTTAATAGGATAATTGCTTTCTATATAATAATGTCGCTAGTGCTTTATTACTATAACTATTATAAGTAGCTCCTGGTTATATATTATATAATGCTATTTTATAGAGGTTATTTTCCTTAACTAAAATGCTATAGAATACTATTTTCCATCTTTTAATTAAGATATAATTACCCCTAGGGCGAAGCTGGATATATCTATTTTAAGGTATATATATTACTCCTAATAGAAGTGTATTAGAATTAGTGCTATTATAAATAAATATTTTAACCAGTCTATGGCCTACTTAGCGGTTTCCCTAAATATAAAGGGTTCTAGCTTCTTACTGTTCTTAGATCCCTTTAGTAAATTAATAATTAGGAATACTACTCGCGTATAATAAATAATAAATATTTAGTAGAAGTTTGCTATGTCTAAGAAAACCTATACTTCTCTAAATATTATATAGTAGGGCTATTTCCTAATAGCGTCTACCTGGCTTTTCTCTATTAATACTTTATTAACGCTAATAATAAAGCCTAGAAAATTAATGCTAGTAGTATTTTTTTTTTTAGGTTTATATAGAGCTTATATTCCTATAGTCTTTCTAGTACTATTTATATATAGTATATATATGCTTTATTGTGAGGGGACTTTGTAAATAGGGGGCTATAAGGACACAATTATAGAACAGAATAGATTGGTAAAAGAGACAAATCCTTAAGGAGGTAAGGCCTTAGGGATTGTAAAGACTATATACTACGGGCACGTGCCTCTAGCAAGTAACCGGCGACCATCCAAGGGGCGTCTGGAGGTTATCCTAAGGGCAACCCAAGGTGTCTGCAATAATTGTCACGAAATTCAAAAATGAGTTCATTGATGAAATGGGTTAATTGATTGATCTTGACTTAATCATTTCTTTTTGACCTTGATCTGACGTGTCTTCAGTGACGTGTCTTCGTGCACGTGACTCGTGCACGTGACCCACGCCTTTAGAGAATACAGATTATCTAACACACCCCCTTAGCTTTAAGCTCTTTGAGGTCAAAGCTAGCTACCTTCTCGTGTCCGTTAATAAGTCAATTAAACCGTAATCTCATCTAAATCCTTCCGTCTTGCTCTAATACTGTCCCTTAGGTCCTCTAGTTGCTTCTCCTTATCCAGCTACTCCTTAATATCCACTATCCCGATTATATTAACGAAGCTTTGAAACCTCTGCTTGGGCAGGGCCTTTATAAGTCCATTGGCGATTATCTCCTTTATTACTGTCTATTGAAATTGTACTTGTCTCATTACGTATTCCTAACGTAGCCAGTATTAATGGATGTTAACGTGTTGGAGCTTTATAATCAGCTTTGCCGTGTCTTCTATAATTAGTTAGAGCGTCTGCGTGTTATTACATTTAATAATTAAGGGCTTGTTTAGGCGTAACATTATTGCTTTAAACAGCCTGCTAATAAAGATAGCTTCCTTTACTGTTTGTGATAGGGCTAACAACTCGGCTTCTATGCTCAACGTTGTTACTATACCCTGCTTGTTTGCTCTCTAGGCAATCGGCCCCCTAAATAGCTTTATAATATATCCTTACGAGCTCTTTCTGTCGACGGAGTTATCCGCAAATAATGCATTACTGGTATAGATAAATAATTGCGCTTTACCTCTACCGTCTCTTCCGTCGTCTCGTCCTTTGTTATGTATTCCTTTGTCTCTTCCTCTACCGTTCGTTCCTTCCTTATCTCCTCTATAGTAGATTGCTCTGCTTCTCGTACTATATAGGTACTGGATAACTCTGTCTACCGCTTAATAATACTCTTAGCCTGGGTCTTGGTTAAACCTTACTAGCTGTAATACTATAAAAGCAATATCCGGATATGTTATAGTGGCTGCATAGAGTACTAAACCCAGTTTTCTCTGATATAGCATTGTAGAAGCTGGTAGGGATATAGGACGGACTAATAGGTCTATATTAGGGGACGGACGCGTCGGACGGATCATACGGTAATTAGTAGGGAGGAGTTCCGATTCTGCCATAGGAGTGTCTGGAAGACGCCCTCTAAGATCTATCTTATACTAGTTAGCTATCTTCTCAATATAGGCTTCCTGGGATAGCCATAGGAGCCTCTGGCTATAATTATATATTATATAGATTCCTAGGAACCATTTTAGCTCGCTAAGGGTACTTATCTGGTATTCCTTGCTTAGCTCCTTAATCGCTTCTTAAGCCTTCTTTTTATCTGTCTTTCTATAGCAGAAGACAATATTATTAACATAGAAGAAAATAACTATTCCACCTTTTAGCATAACGTACGGCTCCTAAGGTACCTCTTTAAAGCCCAATTTGTTTAACGAGCTCGTGAGATTCTTCTACTATAATAGTGGTGATTATCGTAGTCCGTACAAGGCTTTTCTTAAGCGCAGTACTTTGTCTATCTTTCCTTTGTTGAACCCTAGCGGTAGCTTTATGTAGACAACCTCGTCAAGATTGTAATGGACAAATGCATTAACTGCATCTATCTGTGTCGTCTCTAGGTCGAATTTTGCGGTAATTGCTATAAGGGTTTGGAAGGTCGTACTAGCTAATATAGTAGCTCTCATAGGTAGGTCTCCTAGGGCCTATTAATTTCCGCATACTACTAAGCGTGCCTTGCATTTCTGGAGAAATCCGTGCTTGTCCGTCTTATAGACGAACACCTATATTAAGCTAAGGACCTGCTGTCCCTTTGCATACTTCTTATCTGTTTCTTAAAACGACCTTATTTAATAATGGGATTGGAGGTGAGCTCGTTAAGCCTCTTGGAACTAATCTCAAAGAGGGTGTGCATTAAGGTCCTTAATTGACTGAGGTAGCGGAGGTAAGTTCTTCCTGTGTAATCTAACATTATGTATTCTACCTAATTTCAGCTTGCTGTCGTTAAGTTAACTATTAAGGTTAAACTTCCTTCCTGCTACAAAGGCGCCTTAATAGGCTAAGGTGATTCTTTTAGTGATAAAGTCTTTAAACCTATTATCGCCGGCTTCTTTAAACGAGTCTTTAACCAAGTCGTTAAACACCCCCTAAGTGTAAAACCTATTTCCTACTTAGTTAACAGTGTCCTAATCAGTATCTAACTTCGTAAAATACTTAACGTGAAAGGCATATAGAGATTCTTTGTCTTCTTTTATTAGAGGTGGCGTATAATATGCGTCTTTAAGAGCTCTTACAAGCTTAAGATCTACTAACTTATTAAAGGTTCAAACTGGCTTATTAACGTCGTCATCTTCCTCTTAAATTGACGGTTTAAATACTTTGTTATTATCTTCTAGAAGAACCTTGTTCTTAGTTAAGGTCTCAGGGAGTTAAATCTTCTTAATTAGCGTATCTAATTCGGCATGTAGATCCTTTAAGATGTCCGTTTACTTACCGTTAAAGAACGTCTTTTTGTTAAAGATAATATCCCTAGTAGAGATAATAATACCTTTATACGGGATCCAGATCCTGTAGATATTGGTAGAGTTATAGCTAACGAGGTAGCTGATATGGGCTCGCGGATCTAGCTTGCTTAGTCTTTTCTTCTTTAGCTAGGCATCCAACGTCATCGCGTACGCCCTATAGCTATAGGCTTTTAGGTGCGCCAATTGTGGTTTTTTTAATCTCCTATTTGCTAGGTAGGTATGGAACCTTTTATATAGCGATTTCCATCCATTGCTTTCCCGTGGCGTTTAATCTCGAAGGTAGACTATATAGTTGACTATCTCGTTCCATAGGTTGTGTAGTAGATTGGCAGCAATTCTTATTACACGTCCTTTCTTAATAATTACACCCCCTAAGCGTTTGGCGGTACCGTTCTGTGCTTAGGTATATGGCGCTAAAGGCTTAAAGGTAATTCCTTAGATTTGTAGCCATTTAAGGGTTCTCCTTCTCTCTAGCTCGTTGTCTGACCTAATGGTGTTAACCTTAAGGTTATACCTTAGACGAATCCATTAGATGAAATCTTTAAGTACTTATAGTGTCTCCTTCTCCTCGCCATGCGTTGTTATAAAATATGGGAAGGTTCTTCCTAAGAAGGTGTTGTGGATAAGTATAACTTATACAAATCCTATATATGCTTCCTTAAGGTCAGTCCAGTCAATATGGAGGTTAAGATAAGGTTTATTAATGTTCTGTTTTAAGAACCTTCTTAAGACCTGATGCTTGATTTTGGTGAGACTGCAATATTAACATTCCGTTATCTTTAGGCCTTAAAGCTTAACTCCTAGGGCGTTGATACCTAAATAATAAAGGCTTATAGGTCCTGGATAACCTAGACGCAGATGCTATAGTTATATATTACCTTTTGTATCTAGGCGAATGTCTCTTAACGATACTCTACGCTTCTGTTGGCGGCATAGCAGTTAGCTTGTATTAAACGCTAATAGACTTCCTAGTTAGACGTATTTGATAGTCTATTGTCCGTGACGTTCTTCCATTTAATATAGGATTGTATCGTCCTTCCAAACTAGAAGATTGTTGTTTCCTTTATTGTCCTAGAAGTACCCTCGCTTTTGAAGTAAACGGAACGACACTAGATTCGTATTAAAGTCCGTATAGAAGGCAACGTCCTTAAGATGTAGGATTCCCTTACTCTTGTCTGGTTTTGTGACTTGGATGGTGACATTGCTGTAGCCTAGTATAGGCACTTCTGAGCTGCCGGCAATGACATATTTGTGTCTTGAAGCTTTCCTAAAGTTATAAAAATGAGAGAGGTTATTAAAGATATAGAGAGTGGTTCCTAAGTCTAGAATAGTTAATAGCTTTAGTGGATGGAGTTAACTGGTGTAATATAATTCTAGGAATATTGTATTAGCTTCTCCCTTAATTTTAACTATCTTGTAACTTTTCTTATCCTGTTGTTGTTAAGCCTCGTCTTCTTGTTTTTTAAGTCTGATCTTTACAACTTGGTTAGTGAGATTCTTATTCTTTTCTACCTTCTTCAGCACCCTTTTAATGCGAGCATCTCTGATTGTGACTCCTTCGGGTCTCTTGTCTTTAAATAAATACTAATAGTCTTGAAGGGAATGTCCTCGTTTCTCGCACGCTAAGTATATAGGTAGTAGCTTCTTGTGGGACGTCTCCTTGTCTACTAGTAACCCGGCTCTCTTTAAGCGTCTAGTATGTGCTGAGGTTCCTTTCCCTGGACCTTTAGTAGTATTAGAGTGATCCATTGTGGCTTGCTCTGCGAAGTCTGCATTAAAGGTACTCCCTCTTGTAGTAGTATTGGCTTTCTTTAAGGGTATTCTAAGTCCTTCTTGCAGCTCCTTTGCTACTCTACGGTATTTGGAAGATCTCGACTTCTAAGGGTTATTTGACTCGGTAGTATACTTTATATAGTAGGCGTTGCTGAATGGTTAAATAACTTCTGCTAAATCTTGTAGCCAGATTCTATTAGATATTTAAGGGATCTTATACTTCTCTCCTAGGGATATTGCGTGTTCCTATTAATCTAGCCACTGGTTTAATTTTGACAACTGTTTAAACCCCTTAAGGGCTTCTATATACTAGTATTGTATCTTCTTCCTAATAAACAATGAGGTAGGTTCTGTGTTCTCCTTTAACTAAGATAGCCATTCTTTAACTGTTAAGGAAGGGTTAAGCAGTAGCTTCTTCTAAATTAATACTGTAGATGTGATCTAGGTGCGGATCTATTAAAGACGATCTTCCTATTTAAGGAAATACTTTATGTCCTAGTTGTAGTATCGTCTGCTATTCTTGTACGCTTTCTGTTGATTTGTTAAGAGCTGTGCATATAAGGTTGCATTCTTATTAAAATCTATGACCTTTAGAAGAGGTGGTTTTTTAAGTAGACCTTCTTAAGGTGCTTCTGTGGCTGGGTTAATATAGGCCTAAATTTACTGATCTATGAGGGCTTGTAGTTGCCAGATCTATTGCTCCTAGTCTTCTAGTTTATTGAGGATAATCGTGGTTAACGAACTTAATGTTAGTGGAGTCATTTTAACTAATAGGCAAAGGAGGATTTGAGATGGTATTTTTGTTTTTAGGATCGTCCTTATTATCAGGGTCGTCCTGTGACGATTGAGGTAGGATTTCTCGTGGAATCTCGTGGAATCTCGTGGAAGAATCGTCCTGTGATGATTGAGGTAGGATTTCTGTCAGAGTCTGCGTCTTAACGATAAGGTGTCAGAGTCTGACGATGAGGTAGAATTTCTTCAAATAATTGAGTAATAGCTGAATAGCTTCTTAAGTCGGCGGACCGGGCTTATAACTGTCACGAAATTCAAAAATGAGTTCATTAATGAAATGGGTTGATTGATTGATCTTGACTTGATCGTTTCTTTTTGACCTTAATCTGACGTGTCTTCAGTGACGTGTCTTCGTGCACGTGACTCGTGCACGTGACCCACGCCTTTAGAGAATACAGATTATCTGACAATAATATCCCTTACATTACCCCCCCCTTTCTTGCGGTTGGCCCCTAATCGCCATTACCTTATAGTAGGGAGATTATAAGGGCTTGTCCCAGAAGGGGTTCGGAGAGATATTAGGGAGATATTAGTATGCCGCTGTATATCATCTATCTATCTAACCCCTACTTTAAACTCCTAAAAACCTTAATAAGGAAAAAACATAACTAGAGAAAAGATATAAGGATTGCTAGGAGACCTATTAGAAGCCTATTAAAAACATACCGGTAACTACCTAGGCTAACCTAAGGATTTTCATGCAACTCTACTTCTAAGCCTTTATACTAGTCTGCAATTAATTACAAGTATTATAGGCAATTTGGTGTTCCTAATATGGTTCCGTAGAACCTTTTAGTATAGGATTTAACGTATAGAGCCTTGGCTTGCCGTCGTCTTTAACTTTTAAGATATTAATCTATAATCCTTTCTCATTGGTCCTATACTATATATTTAGCGTAGCTCTACTGCCCAGCAAACAGGAGGGATACTTCGCAATAGCGCCTCTAGCTATTATACAGTTGTCAAAAACGTCTATAACGTTGTTCTTTAATACCGTAGTATTATTTAGGTATTATTTAACCTATATGCATCTATAATTAACGTCTTAATTGCCTTCCCTGGCTGCGTAATCAGTTTTTCTTATAAGGAAGTAATAGCTAAATGGCGTATACGCGTGTTTCCTTCCTTCTAAATTACACTATTATAACAGAGTTATATTAGCAAGGTTGCGGCTATTTACCAGAAGGGTATTAGAAGGTAAAGTATAGAGATATCTTGCTTACTAAGCTGCTCCTTTTCCTTAACACCTCACTTCCCATTATTAACCTTCGTCCAAATTTAGACGTATCTTTAATATATCATTAAGATTTTCTTTTTTTCCATTATTAATTTAATATGCCTCTTTATTCTCTTACTAACTGCTCTTCTAAGCTAATTCCACAGCGTATTCTAGCCCTACCGCTATATATAGAACCCCAACCTCCGCTAACCCGTAACTAGTGCTAGTCCTACCTAAATAACTTTATATGCACGTCCTTAAAAGACTAGAAGTCTAATAAGAAGATTCTAGATGCTTATAATAAGACCCACTATATAAGGTCCAACACCTTTAGTCCTTATAATTAATGCATGCGTACTAAGAGCGGCAGTTGCGTTGAGGTAAGCTTTTCCTATTCTTAATAGGTTTCCATTACTAACTTTAGGCTTCAATATAGCCTGGGCCTAAGTGGCGACAATTCTTTAATATCTTTAACTACTATATTGCCCAGGCTCTCTCTTATTCTAGCGCCAATGCTAAACATCTAGGTTGAATTTAAGACTATGCCACAGCTATCTATACCGCCTATAATTCCTAGCAAGCCAGCTAGCAACGCCTAATAAGGGAGCAAGGTTGGTATACTAAGGATAGGGTAAAGGATAGGGGTGATAAGAAGAAGGTCGCCGTCTACCATAAGAAGGAGTTCGCGTATACGCGTTAAGTTTTAAAAGAGCACAATATAATACGGTATTAGGTAGGTTACCCTTTGGGTACCTAGCGGATAGGTAACTAATAATTGCCGTAGTAAGGTCTTAGTGGTTCCGGACTGTATTAGCCAGCCAATATCTCTATTTATTCTAGGCTTAAGCGTGTCTTTATTAACTATAAGCTAACGCCTTAAGAGCTTCGTTGGTATTGGTTTGGACCTAATATTAGTATTAAGCGTTTAAGAATCTCTGCTCTATCTACACCTTATTGTCCTGCCCCTATTTTCATACCTACTTATATACCTATAAAGGGATCTCATTCCCATCAGCCATCCCTTAGAGGGCTAATAGATACTAATCCTGCTCCTAAGGATAAGGCATAATAGCTTTCAATTTAAGCATTTGGGATTTATTCTTATATATAGTAGCAATTGAGCATTTCAACTGGTGCTTGGGAAGGCCTTAGAAGGCTTTTAAAAAGGCATAAAAACACTATTCCTAATATAGACTAATAAATAGGAATGCAATTCTAGCAAAATACCCTATTAATTCTATGCTATATATATAAAAAGGCTAATGACCTATTCTGCCTTAGGCCGTAGCCCTAATTAATCCTTATAGTTTCCAAAGCCTATCCGTTCTATATCTAATTTAATCTATTTCTTACTCTTTATACAAGTCTTCTTTATAGGCTGCGATGACACTATAGTATTAGAGCGCTTTCTGCAATTTGCAGATTATGGACCTTAGTCCTAATATTCTTTTAGAATATCTTCGTAATAATTAAGGTAATCCTCTAGTTCCTATATAGAGTCCTCAGCAGGCTAGCCTAGCTATTTAACTTTATATTAAAGCTTATTCTTAACGGACTTATAGTATAGTATAGCTTTAACCTTATACTACTTACCCACCACTTTAGGGTGTTCAATTAGGCCTAGACGGAAGTTCTTTTTTAACGGCGGTCTATGCCATAGCTCTAGTAGATTTATATAAAATACTAAATATACACGGGCTATAGATGGGGGTAGCTAGAGACAGTAGGCTAGCTTACCAATTCGTTTCTTAACTTAAAAGGGACCTAGGTATCTTGCATCAAGCTTCTTTAATGGTCAACAGGTCTTAATATTTGTTAAATATAATAGAACCTCATCGCCTACTCCAAAATGCTTGTCCTAGTGTTTGCAGTTATACCAGAGTCTCTACTGCTCTTAGGCATTTTAAAGGCTCTGCTTTACATACTTCTATTACTCCTCCCATTCCTAGAGGTATCCTTATACTCTCTAGTAGATGTCCTTAGACTTTCCGGTAGGATCCCATAATTAATTATACGGCCTTAGCTAGTAATTACTGGGTATACTATTAAATCCAGATAATTAGACACCGTAGGCAATTTAAATTGGTATATACTTATATAATGCATATTGCTTTAAATTATAAGCGTACTCTATATACGGAAGTAGTTCACACCAATTGTCTTACTGGTAGTTTAGATATATTCGTAAGTAAGACTCCAATTCCTAGTTTTGGCGTTCTATTTACCCGTCCATTTATGGATAGAAAGCTATACTATAACAGTGGTCTATCTTTAAATAAAAGCATAAATCCAACCAGTACTGGCTTATAAAGACGCTACCCCTATTAGTAATAATAAAGTATGGCTAATCTACTTTAAAAAAGCATTTCTCCTTAATTAGGCTGGCAAGCGCTTATATATTAATCGTCTTATTAACGGGAAGGTATTAGACGTACTTTAAAAACCTATTAATAAGTACTAGGACTAAATTGTATGTTTGTCCTTGCCCATCTTTTAAGGGCGGGAGATCCGTAATAAAGTCTATAGCATAATATTACTATGGCTTACTAGCGGGGGGAACTAATTTAAGTAAACCCCATAGCTTGTGCCTTTGGATTTTATATACTTAACACTTCTCATAGTGGCTAATGTACTCCTTTACTTCCGACTTAAGCTTTAGCCAGTAGTATTTGTGTTAAAGTAATTCTACTATCTTAGCTTAACCATAGTAGCCACCTAGAGGATTATTGTGATTCCTTATAAGGATCTTCTGTTATAGATTTACTTTCTATAGCACACAAACCTTACTATATCTATATAGTAGGCCCATTAGGTCTAGCTCCTAATGGTAACACCTAGTAGCTTCCTTTCCGTTATATTTCTAGTCTACTTCCGCATTAAAGATGGCATAGGAGGCGTCCTTCCGTTACACCTTATAGATAAGATCTATTAACCTTTTAGATGGTTCCTAGGTAAAAGCTATTTCATCTTATACTGCTCTAAGTATACAACTAGATGGTATTATGGATCTTGCAACTCTCCGGTGCGTGTATATTAGAAAGGCCACTATAAGGTTAAAGTCCTTTAGTTATTATAGGGCTCCAAGTTCCAATTACTCTTTGGCTTCGCTATTAGTTTAAAGGGATAGCTTAGTAATTAGTGGTGTATTACTAGGTTCCAAACTTATATCAGGGACATTCTATCTAGGTATATTTAGACCCTTATCAGCTACGGACCAGGTACTAGCTAGAATAGTAGTGGAAGCCAACGGGGTTTACACCACCTAAGACTTAGTGCGTAGAGCTATGGGTACTTAAGCATCCTATATCTAGAGCTTGTTCTGCAATATAGGGAGTAATATATCTATTATCTATTTTCCTTCTCCCGTTTTAAAGCCTTTGGCATAGTCTAGCTATTGTAACAGTCCGTTAGCAGGGTTATTTTCCCCTAGCTTGTATTTAATCTTAAAGTTAAATCGCGTAAGCTTCTCTGCCTATCTGGCTTGTTAAGGTATAAGCTCCTTCATAGTTATAAAGTAGCGTAGATTATAATAATCTGAGAGTACATAAGTGGTATAGCTCACGTGCTTAAGGTAGTGCCGCTACTATTTAAAGCAGTTAACTATGGCCAGCAGTTCCTTATTATAAGTATAATACCTAACTTTAGGTCCCTAGAATTTTCTACTATAGAATGCTATCGGTCTCTAGTGGAGCTAGGTAGCGTCTAGATACCTATTAGGTTGCAGTAGGATACTAGTAAAGGCAAAATTTAATATATTAGTAACTATTATTAGTGGCTAATCTAGGTTAAAATACTGTAATAGTAGAGCTTCTATAAACTTTGTATATAGTTCCTAAAAGGCTTCCTATACCTTTCTGGGCCATATCTATAGTTTATACTATTTAGTTAGTCCCTTCTTAGTTTTCTTTCTTCCTACCTTTAAGCTTTTTACTCCTTAGGCTAGGTCTTAAAAAGCTTTAGCAACGTGGTTAGATAGGTATTAGGCAATGTCTAAGTAGTTATAGATAAAGCGCCTATAGAAATTGGCAAAGCCTAGGAATACTTAAACATCCCAGTAGCTCTCTAGCTCCAGCCACTCTTAAATTATCTGCACCCATACTAGGTCTATAACTACACCTATAGGCGTTATAATATACCCCAGGAACTCAACCTGCTTAGTATTAAAAACACACTTTAACGCCTTAGCGTAGAGGCCCTAATTATCTAAACATTCTAGCACTTTGCGGACATATTGCTTATACTAATCCTTATCTTCTAAGTAGATTAGAATATTATCTAAATAGACAACACATATACGGTTAACTAGTCCCCCTAAGGCTCTATAAATATACAATTAGAATGTTGTAGGCGTATTGGCTAGCCCAAAGGGCATTACTAGATACTTAAAGTGGCCGTATTAGGTCTTAAAAGCGGTCTTCCACTTATCCCCTTCTTTAATACAGAGCCTATAATAGGCGTCTTATAGATCCAGCTTTGTGAAGATCTTTGCCCTAGATAGTTAATCCAGCATTTTACTAACCGGTGGTAGTAGGTAACAGTTCTTAATTGTAATCTTATTAAGACCATAATAGTCTACGCATAGCCTTATAGTTCTATCTGGTTTTGGAACAAAGAGGATTAACGCGCCTGCCGGCAACTTACTAGGCCATATCCATTCTTTTTCCGGTAAGCCATTAAGGTACTTCTATAGGATCTTAAGCTCTTTATAAGAGAGGTTATAAATAGGAAGGTTTAGTAGTTGTTTGCCTTCTTCTAGATTAATTGTATAATTATATTCCAAGTTCTACTAAAGGACTTTTACTCACCTACCCAAAAATACCCTTAGTAAGTCCCTTAGGCCTGCTGGGATATTTAATAAATTAGGGTCGCGTTTGTCCTCTGCGTCATTGTTGGGTAGGTCCCAAAGGTCCCTTAGAACACTTATAGGCAGCGTCGCGCGCTATAGTAGCTATTTATATATAGTTGCTACTATACGTTAAACAGTTTTATGCGGTAGCTAGTAGAGGGTAGGGAACTCTTTAACACAGCGTTTAAGGTGTTATAGTATACTCTCTACGTATTGCTTAAGCCAGAGTAACCTATGGCGTTAAAAGTATCTTATAAGATCTTCAAGATCGCCGCCTCCCTATAGTGTCTCCGCAACCTATCTAGCAGTTCCCCATAGGGTATCCATTACAGAAGGGCTATCGCCTATACTAGGCTCTATACCCATCTTGCTATAGAACAGAGGTTGGATCCAATACTCCTTTAGGTGTAGAGCGTATACTGTTTCTCTTAGAGCTATATCCTCTAGGATATCTTTTAAGCTTATTAGTAAAATACGCCCTTCCAATTCTTTATTATTCCACCATTTAAAGGCTCCCATCTTAAAGCGTATCTTAGAATCTGCTTCTATAAGCCAAGGATATCTAAGAATAAGGTTATAGCCTATAAAGTCAGCCACCTAGAAGAGTTGCGGGCTGACTACCTTAATGCAGTTATATATGTCGGCTACTGACACCATAAGCTTATAGGCACTATATAGTTTAATCTAATGCTTATCTAGGAACCCTATAGTAGGTTTCTGCTACCTTAATAATAAGATAAGCTTATGCTCTTTTACCAAATTATATTATATAAGATTAATTTCGGCGCCACTATTATATAGTGCTTAGAACTAACGTACCTCGCCTATAGGGAGTACTATTTCTAGCTTAATAGCAATATAGAGAGTCTCTCCTTCTATATCTTGCCCTAGTTATAGCCAATAGAGGTCTGCGACTAGGGCTTTTCTTTTTTTAGATTATTAGTACAGTTATTGCCCTGCTTGTTTTTCTAATTAGGGTTTCCTCTAGAGAAGTTTTCTCTTAACTTTTTAAAGTGTTCCCGTAAGGATACCGGATGGGTATTAGGTTGGCCCTAGGAGTCTTTCCTATTGCTTAAAATCCCTAACTTTAACCATTCTAGATTTCTCTTTAAGAACGGCTTCTTTAGAGCTTAGGTCTGCCTTATATTACTACTAAAGTGCCTACGCTTCTAGTTACCCCCTAGCTTCTTGCCGAAAGAGGTCTAGTTCCTTACTATATCCTCAGCGTTTAAAACCGCTCATTTAAAATCCGTATATGTGGTGATCCACAATAGGGCTCCCACGTGCTTTATTTTATTATAAATTACTAGCTTAATTTTAGCCCAGATAAATCTAATCTTCTCCTTTTTATAAATGCTACTATCCTTATTTTTAAAGGGCTCTGGATCTATTAATTAAGCACAAGTTTCTACAAAGTTTATAAACTGGCAGAAATTGTGGTGGTTAAGCTATGTCCCATTCTAGAATAGCTCTATATTATCATATTATATAATATATAGATCTTAAGTCCATTTCTTTAGGAAGGTTTACAGCTACGGCTATGTAGTAATTTACTCTTTATTAAGCTAATTAAGTACAATTTGGTTTAGGCATCAGTCTTTAATCTTGCTAATAATCCATTAAGTATGCTCTTTAGTATCGTCTTACATTATTAGCATCTTAAAGAAGTTATCCATTTTATAAACCCAATTGTCCAGCTATTAGGCGTTAGGTCTATAGCGGAGTTCTAAACTACTAGAGGCCTTAGCCAGTTAGTCTATATCCTTTTTCCATTTACTGCGTAAATACCTCTTTAAGTCTTCCATACCTCCTTAGGTAGGTACTAGGTAGCCCCTAGAAGGCCCTTAGCCTTAGCCAGGTTATAAAAGATTTTATTTAGCCTAGATTAAGCTCTACCAAATCTGAACCTGCCCCTAAAGGTTTCTAATATATTTATTAGTGGCTTCTTTCTACATAGCTTCTAAGAGCCTTACAGCAGCTTCCTAATATCCTTCTTAGAGAAAATTAGTATAGGGCTTTTAACTTTCCAACCTTGGACCTAGAAAAGCTCCGGTTATAGAGGTAGTATTAGTACTAGTAGCTAATATAGGTTTCCCTGCAAGGCTTAAGTCTTAAGTTAATAGTTAGGTTAAATTACCTAAAGGGGTAGGCCTGCTTAGCTTATAAGCAGTCTATATATTGCCGCTATGCCAATTATAGGCTGGTGGTCTTCTGGGAGGGTTCCGGTTAGGTCCCTAATTAGGTATATTAGTGTATTCCTCTGGCATTTCTAATTTAGGGGAAGATCTTAGTATTGCCTCTAGTGCTTAATCTTCTAATTGGCCTAAGTGGGGCTAGAGGGGTTCCAGTTGCTTTCTAGCAGTGTTGTAACCGTTATAAAGGGTGTCTGCGTTTTCCTTAGCATTGCCAATAGCTGTAGGTGTGCAAGAGTCTTTAAGCTCTTAGTGCATCTGGGTATTAGGGCTCGTTCGGCCGTCTTACCTAGAGGTTTATATTATCGCAATCTCTTGCTATTAGAGGGACCTTTCTGCTTTAGCGCGACGGCTTTCTATAAGGTGTTTATGGAGTTTCCGTTTAGGTTATCGCGAGATTTTAAGGGAGGATAGTAGATATAAACAAAAGATGTAAATAAATAATCTGGTCCTTAGAGCCAGCTGCCCTTCTAAATAGAGTAGGAAGGATTTAAATGTGAGGGGACTTTGTAGACAGGGGGCTATAAGGACACAATTGTGGAACAGGATAGATTGGTAAGAGAGACAAATCCTTAAGAAGGTAAGGCCTCAGGGATCGTAGAGACTATATACTACAGGCACGTGCCTCCGGCACGTGACTGGCGACCATCTAAGGGGCGTCTAGAGGTTGTCCTAAGGGCAACCCAAGGTGTCCACAATAATATCCCTTATATTTATAGTTATTAGAGTAGACTATATATATTATGTCTAATAGGCCTAATAATACCTTATTAATATAGGTCTAAAATATCACTAGTGCGTTAGTGAGCCTAACTAGTATTACTAGGTACTTAAAGTGGCCGTACTATATTTGGAATGCCATTTTCTATTTATTGCCAGCTTTAATCCAGATTTAATAGTATATATCTTTTAGATCTAATTTTATAAATATCTTTATGCTTAACAGTTTATTAATAAGCTCCCCTATTAAGGGTAGTAGGTAGCAATTTTTTATAGTAATCCTATTAAGCACCTAATAGTTAATATAGAGATATAGGGTTTTATCCTTTTTAGGTATAAATATAATTAGTACCCCTACTAGGCTTATAAAAGGCTAAATCCATCCTTTCTAGAGATTATTTACTATATATTAATATAATACTGCCAGCTTATTTTCTAATAGGTTATATAGCAGTCTAAAAGAAGGTTACTTATCCCCTATATCTATCTTATACTTAACTAATATGGGATTAGGTAAGGTTTATGCAGCCTCTTTATTAGAAATATCCTTTAAGTCTATATATTCCTATAGAATCTCTAGTTTCTTAACTGTGTATAGCCGGATATCTAAAAATAAATACCCTACGTCCCTATTCTTGGTGTTAAGAATAGTATATATAGTATACGCCCACACTTTCTCTTATATATAGTTTAAGAAAGTCTTTTAATCTTTAACTATAATATGCGGTTAAGACTTCTGGTGTTAATATAAGGCTAAAGGCTAATTAATGTCTAGATTAACTTATTAAAGCTATAGGTATCCTAAAATAAGGTTATACTCCTTAATTTCTGCAGCGTAGAAGCGTATCTCCTATATATCCTATAGACTATTACGGTCCTAGCTAGCTATAGAAAAAGGTTATTCCCTATAGCACGGAATCTAATAGCCTCTAATACTTTAAATGGTGCGTACCTATAAGCTACTAAGGTCTAAATCTAATTCTTTTACTAGTAATTAAGAAATAAACCCTATAGTTACGCCGTTGTCTATAAAGTAGTCTTATATTACCCATTTATTATTATTATTATTATTATTCATTACTTAACGTCCGATTTGGACCCCTGTTGGCCCCACGCGGACTACTCCTTATATACATATAGGGAGAAAACTCTTTTTAAGAAAACCCCGTGATCCATCTCCCCGCCTTTTAGGGCTCGCTTGCGAGTCGCCTACGAGTTACCAGTTGCCTGCGAGTCACTAGTAGTGCTCTACTACCTTACTTTTTAACCTCCTTGGGAACCACTGCTGCCGTAACAAACCTACGGACGCGCTAGTATTACACACTGTACTCTACTCCTATAGAGTTATTAGGGGGCGCCTATTACTCACCCCTTTGCCTTCTATTGCTATTTCCTTTACAACCCAGAACTGGTCTAGCATATTTTAGCCAA